>Ga0307987_1001366_pt1 | contig 13389 bp, 10 predicted proteins | sample EllFjometagen181_FD_203157 | JGI IMG/M metagenome (GOLD analysis project Ga0307987, IMG submission 203157) | Marine microbial communities from Ellis Fjord, Antarctic Ocean - #181 | ecosystem: Environmental > Aquatic > Marine > Unclassified | place: Southern Ocean | collected 2014-10-08
AAGATGGGAAAGATATATCATATAGCTCAAACCCAGAACTAATTAGTAACTCAGGTTTCATTAACTGTTGGGTTGGTTATGGCAGAGAAAAACCAGTATATACTATTGAAGATGACTCTCTAAATAAATACTTAGAAACCAGTGAACCTTTAATGGTACTTAGTAATACATTTGCTCGTAACTCCAGTGTAGAAAAAAGAAATGCTGCAATAGGTATGGAAAATGATAACACACACTCTAAGTATTGGCAAGCAGCATTAAAGAATGTCCAGGGCTTATCATTATTTTCTAGTCAGAATCTAACTTTGACTTATGATAGTTTTAATACTATTAAAGTATTTGATTTAGTTATGTTTAAAAAGGGTTTACTTGATAATGACAATGAAGCGTCAGAGTATGAGTCAGGGTTGTATTTAGTTGGACTAGTAAGCCGCACTGTATCTGCAAATAAATTCTCAACTACAGTTTCCCTGTTTAGAGAAGGAATGTCCAGTATTACAGGGAGTCTTAAATAAAATATAATGTGGATAGGTTTGAACTAATTACTCAAACTGATAAGGAAACTCCTGATTTCTTTCCACTTTATTTAATATCAGGATACATATACTACAGGAGTATATTATGGGTGGTATTGCATTTACTTATAAATTTGTTAAAAGTTACTTCAAAGATAATGGTTGCGAGTTATTATCTAAAGAATATAAAAATAGTCATGAGTATCTAAAATATAAGTGCAGTTGTGGTGAAATATCTAAAATAAAATTTTATAGTTTTAAAGCAGGTCATCGTTGCTCAAGTTGTGGGCTTAAAAAAATAAGTGATAAAACTAGATTTTCCTATAAGTATATAAAGAAATATTTTAAAGATAATGATTGTAAACTATTAGCTAAAGAATATAAAGGTTCTCATATTCCTATGAAGTATAAATGTTCTTGTGGAAATATATCTACAATAGCGTTTAGCATGTTTAAATTAGGCCAAAGATGTAAAAAATGTGGGAATAAAAGAAGTGGGGGTGAAAGGAAATTTTCCTATACTTATGTAAAAAATTACTTCAAAGATAATGATTGTGAGTTACTATCTAAAGAGTATAAAAATTGTGGTACTAAAATGGAGTACATATGTTCTTGTGGTAATATAAGTAGGATATGCTTTAGTGATTTTAAAAGCGGGCATCGTTGTGTAATTTGTGGACATAAAAAGAAAGCTGATAAGAAAAGATTTACTTACGAGTATGTTAAAGAGTATTTTAAAGATAATGATTGTGAGTTACTATCTAAAGAATATATAAATGCAAATGTAAATTTAAAATATAAATGTTCTTGTGGTAATATAGGTAAGATATCTTTTAGAAATTTTAAAACAGGTCAAAGATGCTATGAGTGTGGTATTAAAAAATTATCAAATAAAAAAAGACTTTCATATGAGTATGTTAAAGAGTATTTTAAAGATAAAGGATGTAAATTATTATCTAAAGAGTATAAAAGAGCAGATATAAATTTAAGATACAGATGTTCCTGTGGTAATATTTCTAAAATAAGGTTTAGTAGTTTTAAAAATGGACACCGTTGTAAAAGTTGTGCTATTAAAAGAATGGTAGATAAAAAAAGATTTTCATATAAATATGTTAAAGAGTATTTTAAAGATAATGATTGTGAGTTACTATCTAAAGAGTACAAGCATAGCGGGTTTAAATTAAAATATAAATGTTCATGCGGTAATGTATCTACAATAGCATTTAGTATGTTTAAACAAGGACATCGTTGTAAAGAATGTGGATTTAAAAAATTAAGAGGTTCATTAAGTGCAGTATGGAACCCAACTTATTCAGAAGAAGATAGAAAACGTATGACTATATCAAGATATATTGTTCCACCAGGATATGGTGGATGGAGACAAAAAGTCCTTAAACGAGATAATTATAGTTGTGTTTGCTGTGGTTCTACTATAAAACTTTGTGTTCATCATATAGTAGGTTACTTAGACAATATTGATCTAGCAACAACTGTTTCTAATGGTGCTACTTTATGTGAAGACTGTCATATATGGTTTCATATATATTACGGGAAAATAGGTATAAATAAATTAATGCTAAAAGAATTTATTTACAACTCAAATTGTGGTAGTAGTAAAGCCGTTCGTAATAGTTTTAATTTATAGGATAATATTATGTTACTTAAACTGATAGATTTTCTCAGGAAAGAAGATTATTCAGAATTTCCTTATAAGGGAATAGTGGTGCTAAATGAAGATGAAGGTAAGAATCTTGGAAGAATAAAGGTTAAGATCCAAGGATTAATTGAATCTAGTGATAATACTAAATTACCATACATATTCCCTATTAATAGTTATGGTTTAGGAGGTAGACCTGATTTAAGTAGTTTTAGTGTCCCAGAGATCGACTCCGAAGTTCAAGTAATATTTCCTTACAACGATATTTATTCGGGATTCTATACAGGTTACTGGCAATCATCATCAACCCATCAAACATTATTTGATGTTAATTATCCTGAAAGCTATGGTTGGATTGATTCTGTTATTCAGTGGTTGAAAATAAATAAAAGTGAACCTAGCGTAGAATACTATAGAAAAACTCTTAGTGACATGCTAAGACTTGATAAAGAAGGCTCACTATCAATTAATATTCCTAAAGATCTAGTCGTTAAAATTGGGGGTAATGCTAGTTTAGATATTACTGGTAATGTTAATATAAAGAACGGTGGTAACTACAGTGAGGATGTTGGTGGTGCTCATGGTTTAAAAACAGGTTCAACTCATGGTGTACAATCGGGTGGAGACATTTCCCATGAGGCACCAAATATCTGGCATAATAGTGGTCATATATACGGGACTGTTGCTACGGGTGATGCGGAACTTGCAGGATACATTACTACACTAGATGCTAAGCTTGCAGAACTTGGTAGTCTTGCTATTGAAATAGAAACTTTGAGAGACACTGTTAAAGATGTATTGAGTGCAAAAGCTGATACCTTAAAGGGGGATTAATATAATGGCAACTATAGATTTATATTCTGATGTTAATATAAATACCCCACAGGATGTGGCTTTGGTTACTAATATTAGTAGTATATATCAGGCTCTAACTACTTTATTTAATACAAAAAAGACGGAAAGACTGTTTAGGCCTGAGTATGGATTTGATTTAGATGATATACTATTTCGTATTATTGATAGTGCCACAGCATTATATATAGAACAAAGAATAGTAGAGGCTATCGGTAGATGGGAACCTAGAGTTAAACTTAATTATGCTAAGACTACTATAACACCTTATGAAGATGAGAATAGATATGATATAATACTAGCTTTTACTGTTGTAGGATTTGAAGAACAATTATTTGAATTTGAGGGTGGAATAAATATATAGGCGTATAATATGTTTTTGTGAACTACTATGAAGCTGAAGACTTTGTAGTTTTCTCTGACAAAGGGACTATAAAATGACTATAGTAAATAAAGGTATATAGGTGTTGTTGTGTTCTATATAAATACTGATAGAGAATTTAAAACAAGGTATGATCTAGCTAAGTTTATGGAATGGAACAATAATTGTTATGATGTTCTAACGTCCTATTTTTTAGAAAATATGCCTGAGTTAGAAGTATTATCAACTAATATTGTAACAGTAGAAGAGCAAAGACCGGATCTAATAAGTTTTAATGTTTATGGTAATACACAATACTGGTGGATACTAATGAACTTTAATGCTTTTGTTAGTATTGACGAATTTATAAATAGCGTAGATTATAATATACCTTCAATATCTAGTCTAGAAGATATGTATTTTTCTTTAAAGTCTTTGGAAAGATTAAATGCCGTTGGTCTTACGGGGGATATAGTGAATACTACTACAGTTGTTCATGTTGCAGGTACTTTTATGATTAAAGAAATACCTACAGGATTAGTAAATGGAATAAATCAGGCATACTTATTACAATATACTCCAATAGCAGGATCTGATGAAGTATATCTTAATGGTATATTACAACAAGATGGTGGTAATGATTATACACTATCGGGTAGAACCATTACTTTTGTTGAGGCTCCTTTTGTAGGTAGTAAAGTCTTGACTAGTTATATAAGAGTATAGGAGAATATTCCCATTATTAACTACTATGATGATGATCAAGGTGAACTACCACGAAGCTAAAGACTTCGTAGTTTTCTCTGACAAAATACTTAATAAAAAAGATTATAAACTACTTATGTAAAGGATACTAAAATTATGAGTACACAGCTCATTATAGATCCCACTTCTGTATCATTTGAACAGATCTATGACGATATAAAAGTATATGTAGAGAATAAGCCTGATGCAGATTCTTGGAAAGATTTTTATGACTCTGGTGCGGGTAGAACTTTTATTGAATTAATAGCGGGCCTAGCTACATTCAGAACATTTGTTAATATAGCACAAAGACGAGAAACATTTTTATATCATGCTATGTCAAGATCTGCTAACATAGGTATATCAGAAAATTTACAATACTCAGTTGTAAGAGGTCAAAGTCCCCACTATAATTTTACAATAACACCCTCGGAAACACGTCTATTAACTAAGTATGAAATTATAGGTACTTATGCAGATTATGATATAATAGCTTTGGAAGCAACGGGTATAACAAAAAATGTTTCAGTTTCAGTACCTGTTACTATTGGAAAAGTAAAAGTAGATGAACTAACAGTTACTAAGGACAGTCTTACTGTTTTTAGATTTAGTGGCTCAGATGTATCCGAAGATATGATATTATTATTAAATGATGTAGAAATACCTTATTCAAGAACTTTTATTTTGTTAGCTAGTGGTAGTTATATATCCATTAGTAATGCTTTTGGCGGCGTAGATATTATGTATTTAAATACATTGTCAACAGCAACTAATAAGTATGGACCTGGTGATTCACTTGGAATTAAATATATAACTGCTGTTGATCTATTATTTGATATAGCAGAAATAGATTTATTATATGGTACTTATACATCTATGAGTGTAATTTCTAATTATATTCCTCTTGAACCTATATCAGATATTAAGATAAATGCACCTATCCATCACCAAACATCTAATTTAATACGTGGTAGATCTGATTATAAACTATTACTTCAAACTTTAATTACTAATTGTATTACTACTAATGGTAGGGATGTTAGCCCCGCAGTTGTAGAATTAACTTATTTATTAGATGATATTTCTACTTTAACAGGTGCACAAAAGTCAGCACTAATAGAAAATCTTAATACTTATAGACCATTCGGGGTTGAACCACCATCCAATATAATAGATCCAATACAAGTTCCAGTAACTATAACAATAGGTGTTACGATACTTAGTACAGCTACTGGAATAACACAAAATTCTGTAGAAACAGATATCTCTACAATATTAGCAATATATGAAAAGAAGTTTGAAAAACAAATTGATATAGAAGCCATCGAAAGGTCTATAAATGATTTAACTTATGTTAAAATATGTAGAGTAGATATAACAGGGATAGACAATCCATGGGTACTTTCTACTGCTACAAGAGTAGGTGAATTTGTAACTAATAATAGTTATGATAATAGATTTTATTATTGTGGTATAGCAGGTACCACTGGTATTACAGAACCTGTTTGGGATACTACTATAGGTGGTTCAACAATAGACGGAACAGTTACATGGGTAACTTACGAACCCAATACAGATTTCGTAACATCGGGTTGGAATGAGTACTTTATATTTACTCCTACTATAACATTACTATATTAATAAGGGGGTATCAAAAATGAAACCAGTAATAGAGTATATCCCACTAAATCTTCAAGAACAGCCCTTATTTGTAGAAATATGTGATGTCATACAACAAACAGTGGATTCTGATGGAGTAATGCTGGATGATATAATAAAAAAGTATAAATCTACATTTGAAGAAAATCAAACCATTATAGAACTTATATTTAAAGAATATGGTTATGACTATATATATGAAACAGTCAAAGGTATAGCAGATGACGATGCTGCAAGTTTAGTAGGATTTATAGGATTAATACATTTATTTAAAGGTCATAGATTAGGATTACAAACAGTATTAGATTTATTAGGTTTTTATAACACAGAAATAACAGAATGGTGGGAAGAAACTCCTAAAGCAGAACCAGACACATTTAAAATGGTTACTAATATATCAAATTTGGTTATTGATCCTAAAGCTATTACAAGATTTTTTGTGTTTATAACAAATTATGTATATCCTGTTTTAGATAATTGGGAGTTTATATATGATAAAACAATAGGTGACCTAATGATATTATCTGCTGGATTTAGAGAAAGAATGTATGCATGTACCATTACTGATAGTGCTTAATTTTTAAAGAGTTAAAGTTAAAAGGATAAAATATTATGTCTAATGTTATTGGCCTCGTGACCAATTAATTAAGTTGAATTATATGATAAAATATACTATAGAAGAAATAAAACTCATTTTTAAAAAACGTGGATGTACTCTCTTAGAAAAAGAATATATAAACACTCGTAGTAAACTAAAGTATAAATGTCATTGTAATAAAGTATCTTATATAACTTTAACTAGTTTTACAAGAGAAAGAGAGTCTAACTATTGTATGTATTGCACACCTAATAGAAAGCTTAACTATAAAGAAGTCAGAAGTATATTTAAGAAACAAGGTTGTAAGTTATTATCAAGAGAATACATTAATAGTGCAACACCTTTAAAGTATAAATGCAGCTGTGGTAATATATCTACAATAAGGTTAGGAGATTTTAACCGGGGCTTAAGATGTATGAAATGCGGAACTGAAAAGGCTAGTGCTAAACAAAAACTTTCTTATAAGTATGTTAAAAATTTCTTTAAAAAGAAAGGATGTAAGTTATTATCTAAAACATATGAAAATAATAGAGGTTTATTAAGATATAAGTGTAGTTGCAATAATATATCTACAATATGTTTTGATTCATTTAAAGCAGGTCATAAATGTATGATTTGTGGAATAAAAAAACAAAGTACTAATCAGTTAGGTTCTTTGAATCACATGTGGAACTCTACTTATTCAGAAGAAGATAGAAAGAATGAAGGTCATCTTAGATTACCTACACCAGAATACAATAAATGGAGAGAAAAAGTATTAAAACGAGATAACTATTCATGTGTGTGTTGTGAAATATCTAGGGATGAATTAGAAAGTGGGTTACATGTTCACCATATTATACCTTATTTAGATAATGTCAAACTACGTTTAAAGGTTTCTAACGGAGCTACTCTATGTAGGGATTGCCCTACTTGGTTTCATAAATATTATGGGACTACTGGTATAAATAAATCTCATTTAAAAGAATTTATTTATAATTCTAATTGTGGACACAGTAAAAATATTAAACAAAAATGTTATAGTATGAGGGGATAAATACATGGCTAATATTGTCGGGCTCGTGACCAATCAAGGTCTTGATTATAGTAAGCAGGCTGCTGCTAATTTGGGTTGGTATATTGTTCCGACAGGTTTTGCTGTATCAGCAACTGCTGGTTCAATAGTTAAGTCTAGAACATATGCTGATATGAAACCAACCTGGTATTCTGCACTTATTAGTTCAGTACAAGTTATAAGCTATAATTCAATACAGTTTACTTGCACAATACCCCCAGGTTCCTCTTTAATACAGATGAATGTGGGTGAAATATATCTTACTGCAATTCTAAATACAACTAATTTCTTACTATTAATAGCACAACCTGATGCGGTTATTACTTATGATCCCGAGGGGACTCTAACTTTTAGACTTCTAGTTAATATAGCTAATTTAGATTTATCAGATAATTATGTTTTTAGTTATACTCAAGCAGTAGAAATAAATGAGCATAACACAGATATTAATGCACATCCTGATTTTGAAGAGTATCGTAAAGGTAAAGTTAGAATTTCAGTGGATGATTTACTATCTTATATGAGTGAAAAGTTTAGTGATACTTTTGAAATAATACCATATGATGGCTTCAATGATAATGAAACAATAGATATTAAAAATAAGGGTATTACTAAAAATTATTTAAATATATCCAATGACCCCACTGATAATTATGCTATTACTTGGAGTGATACTCAACAAAGTATGATTTGGAGGGTTCAAGCACAATCAGAAATAACTCATTATGTTAATTCCTATTTAAGTAATGCAACTTGGGTAGTTATTCATAATCTTAGTTCTTATAATTTAATTATTCAATGTTGGGATTCTAGTTATAATTTATTAACACCTACAAGTATATTACAAGATAGTAAAAATCAAGCCACAATAACATTTTCTGGTGCTACTGCTGGTTTTATTATTGTGATGGCTGTACCTCTTGCCATATCGGGTACCCAATTTTATGGTGAATATGTTGGTATATCTTGGGTTGTTCCACACTTTCTTAATAGTGAATATTTACTTATAGGAATATGGGATAATACAGATAGTTCAGGAGAATTTAAACTTATTCCTAATTATTCTTTGAAAGATAATATCAATCAATTAACAATTGATTGGGATGGTACTATTGTATCTGGTCAAATAAGTATAATTGATATAGGAGGTATAGTTACAGGAGCTTATAAAGAAGTAGTTACAGTAGGTGCTACTCAATGGAATATTAATCATTCTTTATCAAGCAACGATATTATGGTATTATTGTGGGATAGTAATAGTAAAATAATGGAAGCTAATTATATTGAAAAAGTAGATAATGATAATTTGTTAATTGATTTTAATGATATATCTAATGCGGGTTCTATTTGTATTATTAGTACTGACATTATAGTACCTATACCAAATTGGGGTGTCTATGGTAATTCTTATACAGCAGCTACTTCTTGGACAGTAGTTCATAGCTTGGATTCAGAAAAAATTATGATTCAATGTTGGGATTCTAATGATAGAATAGTTTACCCAGATAGTATTATAATAGATAGTAGTAATCAAGTAACAGTTGACTGGGCTGGTGTTAGTATAGCGGGTCGTATATTTGTACTTAATATAGCAGATTAATTAATATTAGGAGTAAAATAGTATGGAAAATTATGGTATAGAAATGAAGGGAATATTCTTACACCAAAAAGTAGCTACATTACCTGCATGGGGTGCAAGTGATGAAGGTCGTATGATATATGCCTTAGATACTGCTAAGATATCTATGGGTAATGCTAGTGCATGGGAAACATTTAAATCTGATTTATCACCTGCATTTATTGATGATGATAGTGTTACTGGTACTTTAAATACCCTAAATATAATTGAGAACTTAACTGCACCTAGAATATTTACATTACCAAATTCAACTACTATAGGTGATAAGATAATTGTTATTCTTGATGGAAGTATAACTGATACAAACACGTTAACTATTACTAATATTAACGTAGCTAACACAATTAATGGCGAAATAGGGGGGATAGCATATGGGGAAACAGTATTATATACTATTTCCGAATATATATCAATTGCTACCGGAGCCGGTACTACTGAATGGGTTACTAATGGTGTAGGGAGTATAAGTACAGTACCGGGTAAGTATATTTTCTTATCATATGAACCATCAGCCCAACAATTACTTGATAATAGAATACTTGAGGGTAATGGTGGTAGTATTTTAGATATAGATTATCCTGATATACTAACTAATTGGGGTAGTAAGATGTATGGAAATGTTGATGGTACTCATTTTAACTTACCCGCTTTAGGAGGTTATACACCAAGATTCTTTGATAATGGTGCTGGTATTGATCCTGATGCATCAGGACGTACCGATAGGGGTGATGGAACTGTTGGTGATGAAGTGGGTACTCTGCAACTTGATGAGATTAAATCTCATCTTCATTCAATAACACGACTTTTCCAGTCAACAGCAGGTGGTAATGACTTTAGAAGTGGTAATAGTGTTGGAACACAAAATACTGAATCTACTGCTAATACGGGTGGAAATGAAACAAGAACGAAAAATATTTATGTTTGGGGAGGAATATACTACTAATGAAAAATTTATACATAACAGATAAATTATATAGATATGTAAAATCAAATAATGATATCCACAAAAAAGCAAGAATTAATCCAAAGTATAAAAAAGCTACTCATAACATTGAAGATAAGTATATAATTAATCCATTAAGACAAAGTGTAATTGAACCACCTATATGTAATGAGAATGAATCCGCTATACTTATAGATAGATTATGGGTAAAAACATTGGATAGAATAGGTCAATATTATTACAAACCAGATGGAACAAAAATAATTATTACAGAATTAAATGTAGATATTCCAGATGGGTGTATTGTAACTGATCCCTTAACTTCGTATCATGATACACACAATGGTACAAATTGGATTCTAAATATATCTAGAAAAGAAATTGACGAATTGGAGACTAATTCATTCAAGGAGATTGAACTTGAGAAACAACAATCAGGAATAAATAAAAAATCAAAAAAACAATTATTTAAAATGATTGATAATCTAGTTAATGAAAATGATGAAATGCAGATACAAATTAATGGTTTAAAAGATATAAATAAGAAAATTATTATGTTTATAAGAAATTTATAATTGATACTAAATTATTTTATTTAAGGAAGTATTTTTATGACTAAAACTCAATTAGGTAATTTTCAAGTTGTAGATGAGGGAATTAAAAGATCTCATCTAAATATTTCTACACCAGGTAGTGCTATAGTAAGGAAAGTTACAGCTGGAAAATATATAAGCATAACACAAAATGGTGTTGATGAAGGAACTGGTGATGTAGAAATTGACTGTACCCTAGAAGGTGGTACAGGTTTACCTTATTTATTTAGTCCTTTAGTAACAGATATTGATCCTGGAAGTACATATATTAGATTAAATAATACTGATCCCTCGCTATCTACACAAATATATATTAGTTTAATAGATAAAAATTTAATTGATATTATTAATTTAATAAATAGTTGGGATAATTCTAGTAATCCTGTTAAAGGCACAGTACAATTAAGTAATGCATATGATTCTACTGAATTTTCTATATATAGTTTAACTTCTATAACATCTTCTGCAGGTTATCGTAAATTAAATGTAACTTATGTAGAAGGTAATTCTAGCTTTTCATTAGATGATACTATTATTGTTTCTTTTAACAGAGCTGGTGATAAAGGAAGCTCTGGCTCTAGTGGTACATCAGGAAGCTCTGGTACTAGTGGCTCTAGTGGTAGCTCTGGAACCTCAGGAAGCTCTGGTACTAGTGGCTCTAGTGGTAGTTCTGGAACCTCAGGTTCTAGTGGAACATCAGGCTCTAGTGGTAGTTCTGGAACTTCAGGTTCTAGTGGAACATCAGGCTCTAGTGGTAGCAGTGGTACATCAGGCTCTAGTGGCTCATCAGGCTCTAGCGGCTCCTCAGGTTCTAGTGGAACATCAGGTTCTAGTGGAACATCAGGTTCTAGTGGTAGTTCTGGTACATCAGGCTCTAGTGGAACATCAGGAAGCTCTGGTAGTAGTGGTACATCAGGTTCTAGTGGAACATCAGGTTCTAGTGGAACATCAGGCTCTAGTGGTAGTTCTGGAACTTCAGGTTCTAGTGGAACATCAGGTTCTAGTGGTAGTTCTGGTACATCAGGTACTAGTGGCTCTAGTGGCTCTAGTGGCTCTAGTGGTAGTTCTGGAACCTCAGGCTCTAGTGGAACATCAGGCTCTAGTGGTAGTTCTGGTACATCAGGTACTAGTGGCTCTAGTGGCTCTAGTGGCTCTAGTGGTAGCTCTGGAACCTCAGGTTCTAGTGGAACATCAGGTTCTAGTGGTAGTTCTGGAACCTCAGGCTCTAGTGGAACATCAGGCTCTAGTGGCTCTAGTGGCTCTAGTGGTACTAGCGGCTCTAGTGGCTCCTCAGGTTCTAGTGGAACATCAGGTTCTAGTGGAACATCAGGCTCTAGTGGTAGCTCTGGTACATCAGGAAGCTCTGGCTCATCAGGTTCTAGTGGTAGTTCTGGTTCATCTGGTAGTAATGGTACTAGTGGAAGTAGTGGTACATCAGGAAGCTCTGGCAGCTCCGGTTCATCAGGAACCTCTGGCAGTAGTGGTAGTTCTGGAACTTCAGGCTCTAGTGGTACATCAGGAACTTCTGGCTCTAGTGGTAGTTCTGGCACATCAGGCTCTAGTGGTTCCTCAGGAACTTCTGGTAGCTCCGGTTCATCCGGGTCATCAGGAAGTTCTGGCACATCAGGTTCCTCAGGTTCATCTGGTACATCAGGAACTTCTGGCTCTAGTGGTTCTAGTGGTACTTCTGGTAGTTCTGGTAGTTCTGGTACTGATGGGGGTGGTCTTAGTTGGGAAGTTATATCAACAAATACTAATGCTGAAAATGGATCTGGATATCTGATCAATGCAAGTGCTGGTAATGTCATATTAACCTTACCTTCAAGTGGAGCTGTAAGTGAAGGTGACACGGTTGGTGTTACTGATGTGTATGATAAAGCCCAAACAAACACAATCACCATTGCAAGAAATGGTAGTAATATTGAAGGTGTAGCTGAAGATCTTATAATTGATGTCAATGGATCTGGATTAACACTTGTTTATGTTGATGCAACAAGAGGTTGGGAAATAGTAAGTGAAATTGGAGCAGGTTCTACTTCAAACGTCATTGTTGATTCATTTGAGGATGGTGTGGGCTTCACTGCTGGTACTACTACTCAATTGACATTATCATCCAGTCCTGCAAGTGAAAACAGTGTTATACCTGTATTTGATGGTGTAGTACAGTTTGTGGGTGAATATTCTATTGCAACCAATGTTGTAACCTTTACTTCACCAATTCCAGTTGGAACAGTTAGTGTTCAGATCATGCATTTTAATACGGTTGATCAAGGGATTGTTGCTGATGGTAGTATAAGTACAGTGAAGATTGCTGACAGTGCTGTTACTTATGCTAAATTAAATTTGAATGATGATGACATTCCCCTGGCTAAGGTTGCCGGTGCTACGGTAGATACTTTTGGGGGTATAAGTAACCTATCTTTTGATACAACAGTATCAACTGCATCATTGACAGTTGCTCTCAAGGGCGAAGACGGTAATGACCCATCCGCAACTAATCAAGTTAAAATTAAATTCAGGGCTGCAACAATTACAGATGCAGATTCAACCATTGTAAGCGTTACAAGTGCGCTGTCTGTAGTCCTGGCGAGTGGTGGTACTCTTGGATTTGATGCAGCAGAAGTTGGAAGGTTGTATGTTTGGGCAATAAATAACGCCGGAACGATTGAACTTGCTTTATCCCGAACAGCCGATATTTTTCCTGAGTCAAATCTTGTTACCACAGTTGCAATAGGTGCTGGTTCTGACCTTGCCACAGCAATGTATTCAACTAC
>Ga0307987_1001367_pt1 | contig 13388 bp, 9 predicted proteins | sample EllFjometagen181_FD_203157 | JGI IMG/M metagenome (GOLD analysis project Ga0307987, IMG submission 203157) | Marine microbial communities from Ellis Fjord, Antarctic Ocean - #181 | ecosystem: Environmental > Aquatic > Marine > Unclassified | place: Southern Ocean | collected 2014-10-08
TGAAGCGGGACACACGGTCGAGGATGGTCACACCGTCGAGATGGTCCATCTCGTGCTGGATGACCACCCCGGCGAAGTCTTCGAAGCGACGCTGCTGGGTCTCGCCTCGTTCGTCGAGCCAGCGAACTTCGACCCAGCGCGGACGCTGGAAGTATTCCCACAGCTCGGGGACCGAGAGGCAGCCTTCCTCGGCCTTGTACATCTCCTGAGACTTCTCGACGATCTCCGGGTTGATCATGGACAGCAGATCCACCCCTCGTTTGCCGGCGTTTTCGCCCTGGGAGCCGGGGTCGGCCACCAGGAAGCGACGGGTGTCACCCACCTGAGGTGCAGCCAGGCCCACCCCAGGCGCGACGTACATGGTCTCGGCCATGTCGCTCATGAAGGCGCGGAGCTGATCGTTGATCTCCTGAGGTCGCACGGGGCGACACTTCTCGGAGAGCCTGGGATCGGGCACGTGGATGATCTCGAGGATGGCCATGGTGGACTCCGGCGCAAGGGTAACCCTGGTGCGATCCAAGGCAAGCGGCAGGGTCAGCGGGAGCACTTAAAGTGCTCACCTACGTCAATGGTCACGCGAGCACGGGTAGAGTCAATGAGAGACCGGGCACAATGTGTCGACATCAACGACGACGGCGTCGAATGGCGATGCCGAGGCCAGCGAGGGCCAGCCACAGCCCCACGATGCCAGCACCACCGCAGCGCATGCCACCACCGCCCATGAACTGGTCAGCCAGGGGTTCGACGCCGCTGTCGTCGGGGAGGTCCGGGTCTCCGGTGTCATCGGGGAGGTCCGGATCGCTGTCGCCGGTGTCCACCACGGGATCGCAGTCGTCCCAGAGCGAGGCGTCGGTGTCGTCGCAGTCATCGTCCACGCCGTGGCTGTCACCGTCCTGGTCGTCGTCATTGCCGTCGCAGTCCTGGTCGATGCCGTCGTACCAGACCTCGGTCGCGCCGGGGTAGACCGCCGAGCTGGCGTCGTCGCAGTCGTCACCGCCGTAGGCCTGGGCATCGAACCCATCACCGTCAGCGTCGTACTCATCGCTGGCGTCGCAGTCGTGGATCACGCCATCGTAGGGGTCGTCGGGCGCCCCGGGGTAGACCGCAGCGTCGGCGTCGTCGCAGTCATCGCCGTGGTGGCTCTCGCTGTCGAAGCCGTCTCCGTCCACGTCGTAGTCCGAGCCCCCCGAACAGTCCTGGTCCACCCCGTCGTACCAAACCTCGGTCGCGCCGGGATGGATGTAGGGGTTGTCCTCGTCGCAGTCGTCCTCGATGCCCCAACCGTCCTCGTCTCGATCGTCGTCGTTGCCGTCGCAGTCCTGATCGATGCCGTCGTACCAGGTCTCCGGGGCACCGGGATGCACCGACGCCATGCTGTCGTCGCAGTCGGTGTTGTCGGTGCTGCTCAGGGGCGGCTGACTGCAGGCGGCCAGCAGGTTGCCGGGATCACCGTAGCCGTCACCGTCGAGATCGGCGTACCAGGTGCTGGTGTCCACGGCGTCGGCTTCGTCCACCGCGCCGTCACAGTCGTCGTCGTAGCCATTGCAGTACTCGTCGGCCCCCGGGTACACCGCCCCGTTGTGGTCGTCGCAGTCCGAGCCGCCGGCGATGCTGCCAGTCGGGGCGCTGCAGGCCACCGAAGACGTGCTGACATCGCCGTAGCCGTCGCCGTCCACGTCGGGATGCCAGGTGGCGGCGTCCACAGCGCTGTCCTCGTCCACAGAACCGTCACAGTCATCGTCGGCGCCGTTGCAGTACTCGTCGGCCCCCGGGTACACCGCCGCGTCGCCGTCGTCGCAGTCGCTGCTGACGTCCACATGGCCGGAGGGTTGGCTGCAGGCCGCGGAGGTGTTGACGACGTCGCCGTAGCCGTCGCCATCGGTGTCAGCGTACCAGGTGGAGGCGTCCACCGCGCTGGCCTCGTCCACATCACCGTCACAGTCATCGTCGTGGCCGTCGCAGTACTCATCGGCGCCTGGGTGGGCCGTGCCGTCACCGTCGTCGCAGTCCGTGGCCGTCGCCACGAACCCGCTGGGCTGACTGCAGGCCGCGGATGGGCTGGCGGCATCGCCGTAGCCATCGCCATCGGTGTCGGCGTACCAGGTGAGGGCGTCCACCGCGCTGTCTTCGTCCACAGCGCCGTCACAGTCGTCGTCGTGGCCGTCGCAGTACTCATCGGCGCCGGGGTGGGCCGCGGCATCGCCGTCGTCGCAGTCCGTGGCCGTCGCCACGAACCCGCTGGGCTGGCTGCAGGCCGCGGATGTGCCGGCAGCATCGCCGTAGCCGTCGCCGTCGGCATCGGCGTACCAGGTGCTGGCGTCCACCGCGCTGTCCTCGTCCACGGCGCCGTCGCAGTCGTCGTCCACCCCGTTGCAGCTCTCGCTGGCGCCAGGGAAGATGGCTCCATCACTGTCATCGCAGTCCGCAGCATCGTTGAGGTAGCCGCTGGGTGCGCTGCACGAGCTGACCGAGGTTCCCGCATCGCCGTAGCCATCGCCATCGCCATCGCGGTACCAGGTGCCAGCATCGCTGGCGCTGGCTTCGTCCACGGTGCCGTCGCAGTCATTGTCCACGCCGTCGCACAGCTCGCTGACCCCTGGGGAGAGGCTGGCGTCGGCGTCGTCACAGTCACCGTCCACCTCGCTGTAGCCGTCGCCGTCGCCGTCGGCGCTCAGGCTCTCCGGCGGGGCGAAGCTGCCGGACGCGGTGAGGGCGAGCTCGTCGAAGTAGACGTAGGAGCTAGCGCTGACGCTGTGGTCCACCACGGTGCGCACGTTGACGCTGTGGGTGCCCGCGGGCACGTAGAACTCGCAGTAGACAAACTGCCAGTCGCCGTGGCCGGTGGTGGACGCCGACGAGCAGTCTCCGCTACCGCCGTCGGCCTGAGTGTAGCTGGCGTCTGACAGGTCGAGGTAGGCGTTCCCACCGCCGATGATGCCGTTGTAGATGTAGCCGGACAGCACGTACCAGCTGCTCTGCGCGACGGACACACTCTGGCGTAGGGCGATGCCCGAACCGGAGTTGCTCCAGGTCTGATCCAACAACCCAGCCGATGCGCTGCCGTCGTAGGCCGCCCGGCTGTCGTAGCCCATCACCCCCCCGGTGATGTCGGTCCACGATCCGAGGGTGCTGCCGCTGTAGGACTCCATGTCGCCGTTGCTGATGAGCGTGTAGCTGGCCACGGAGTCGTCGAAGGGACCGGACAGCCGGGTGGCAGCCAAGGCGGCGGGGGCGAGCAGGGAGGCGGAGAGGGCGAGCCCAAGGAGGCGATGTACAAATCCGCGCATGAACTTCCTCTCACTGCCGGACACGGGATCTTAGCACAGGGACACGCCGTCATGGGCAGGAAGGATCGGCGATGATGGGCAGGGTCAGGACCGGGACGACCCCACCACCAGCGCTGACGTTGATGACCGAGGACCGCGACAGGCGCACGATGGCCCCAGCGTAGCGACCGCCGAACAGGAACGGGTTGAGGCTCACCTTCAGTGAGGTAGTGCTCATGCAGGGATCGAAGACCGGGAAGGGCTCTTCGGGGATGGGCACGAGGTGCTGCACGGTCCAGTCACCAGGCTCGGAGGCCGCCTTGTCGATGACCGCGTCCCAGGCGCCCACGTCGGTCTCGGGGCCGATGCTGACCCCCTTGCCACCGTAGGAGCAGGTGGGCTTGATGACCAGCCGCTCCCGGTGGATGCGGGCGAGCTCGAGCAGCTCGCCCTGCTGGCCAAACAGGGTCTCGGGGCCCGCCGTCAGGACCCGGGTCCAGGGCACCACGGCCCGCAGCATCTTCACCTGCTCGGCGCTGAACAGGTGCTCGTTGCGGGGGTGGGACAGCAGGGCCATAAAAGCCTTGGAGCCAGGTACGCGGGTGATGAAAGGGTTGACGATGCAGACCAGATTCCGGCGGACAGCCTCGAGCATGGCCGCGGGGCCAGGCTCTTCGCGCCGTGCCAGGAGCTCACCCAGGATCACCCGCCGGTAGATGAGGTCCACGGGCTGGCCACCGGCGTACAGGGTGTCACCGCGGATCTCGAACTCCCGGGGATCCACCACCGACGCAGTGGCACCCCGGACCTCGAGGAGGCGGGCCACCAGGTGGTGCTCACGGATGGTGGGCACCTCCTTCCAGTCCACCACCGCCACCCTGGGCGCATCCCTCAGGCCGTAGGCGCGGCCGGCGTCCAGGATGGCGTCCAACAGCAGCCGCTGACACTGGGGGCCCACAGTCTCGCGAGCCCAGGGCAGCTCCTGCATGGGTTCGAGCTCGCGGAAGGTCTGCCCGAACAGATCAGCCCACGCGACCGCCGCGGGACTCTCGGCGTTGAACTCGAGGTATTGGATGCCATCATCCACCAGGAAGGCATCGGGACGGGCGATGACCTGCTGGTGCTTCAGCCCCGGGCAGGGCCGCAGCAGCTCCCACTCACCGGGAACCATGGGAATCTGGGCGCGAAGCTGGGGGTCGTCGTGGATGCGGGCGATGACCACCTCGGCGCACTCCAACAGCACCTGAGAGCTGTCGCGCACCAAGCGGTGCTGGGCCGCTGAAAGGAACGCGGGACGGGCGAAGGTCCGCGCGGGCTCGCCCGCGAACACCGCGTCGAGATCGCGCTGGCGCTGGTAGAGCCGGTCGAGGAAGGTGGAGGCCTGGTCAGGGTGGGCTTCGAGCCATGCGTGCCAGCTGTCGATAGCCTCGGAGGGCTGCATGGAGACTCCGGGAGAACGTCAGGCCCGAGCAAAGGAGGCGTTGGGCGCATGGACCCAGGGGGGGCTTACTCAATCCCGCCGACGGCGGAGGAAAACCGCTCCGGGCAGGAGCAGCAGCCAGGGAAGCGCAGCACCACCGGCGCCAGAACAGCCCGCACAGCCGCCACCACCCTTGAAGATCATGCCTTCTCCCGTAGGCGTGCCGCTGTCGGCGCGGGGGCCAGTGTCGTCGCCACCTGGATCGCTGTCGCCCGTGTCGTCGGGCTCGTCCACAGGGTTGCAGTCGTCGTCAAGCTCGCCGTTGCCGGGCCAGCTGTCAGGATCAGCGTCGTCACAGTCGTCGTCCACGGGCCAGCCATCGCCGTCCTGATCGTCGTCGTCAGCGCCGTCGCAGTCACCGTCCACGCCGTCGTACCAGATCTCCGGGGCGTCGGGGTTCACGGTGGCGTCCAGGTCGTCGCAGTCGTCTCCGCCTTGGGCATCCGAGGCGAACCCGTCGCCGTCCTGGTCGTAGTCGTCAGCGCCATCGCAGTCGCTGTCCACGCCGTCGTACCAGATCTCCGTGGCGTCGGGGTTCACGGTCGCGTCGAGATCGTCACAGTCGTCCTCACCGTGGGCGAAGCCATCGCCGTCCTGGTCGTCGTCGTTGCCATCGCAGTCCTGGTCCAGGCCGTCGTACCAGCGCTCTTCTGCGCCGGGGTTGATGGCGGAGTTGGCGTCGTCGCAGTCGTCTCCGCCATACGCCTGGGCATCCCAGCCGTCGCCATCGGCGTCGTACTCGTCGGCGTCGTCGCAGTCGTTGATGACGCCGTCGTAGGGCTCATCGGGGGCCCCCGGGTAGGTAGCGTCATCGGCGTCGTCGCAGTCGTCGCCGCCGTAGCTCGAGCTGTCGTGGCCGTCGGCGTCGAAGTCGTAGTCGTTCGCCCCGTCGCAGTCGGCGTCGATACCGTCGTACCAGGTCTCCACCATCCCGGGGTTGATGAAGCCGTCGGTGTCGTCGCAGTCACCACCGCCGTAGGCATCGCTGTCGAAGCCATCAGCGTCGGCGTCGTAGTCGCTGGCCCCGTCGCAGTCCTGGTCGATGCCGTCATACCAGACCTCCACCGCGCCGGGGTTGAAGGTGGCATCACCATCGTCGCAGTCACCACCGCCGTGGGCGTCGCTGTCGTAGCCATCCCCGTCGGCGTCGTAGTCGCTGGCCCCGTCGCAGTCGCTGTCCACCCCGTCGTACCAGGCGTCGGTCGCGCCGGGGTGGATGCCGCCGTCGGTGTCATCGCAGTCACCACCGCCGTGGGCGTCGCTGTCGTAGCCATCGCCATCGGCGTCGTAGTCGCTGGCCCCGTCGCAGTCGCCGTCCACGCCGTCGTACCAGACCTCCACCACACCGGGGTTCACCGCCGGGTCGCCATCGTCGCAGTCGGTGCCACCGTGGGCGTCGCTGTCGTAGCCATCGCCGTCGGCATCGTAGTCGTCGGCACCGTCGCAGTCGCTGTCCACGCCGTCGTACCAGGCGTCGGTCGCGCCGGGGTGAATGGCCGCGTCCGTGTCGTCGCAGTCAAGGCCGCCGTGGGCGTCGCTGTCGTGGCCGTCGCCATCGGCGTCGTAGTCGCTGGCCCCGTCGCAGTCGCCGTCCACGCCGTCGTACCACAGCTCGGTGGCGCCGGGATTCACCGCGGCGTCGCCGTCGTCGCAGTCCGCGGTGCAGGTGGTGGCGCTGTGGCTGGCGTCTCCGTAGCCATCGCCGTCCACGTCGGTGCAGGTGTCGCAGGCGTCGCCCGCGCCGTCGCCGTCGCTGTCGGCCTGGCTGGGGTTGGCGACACCGGGGCAGTTGTCGTCGCCCTCGGCGATGCCGTCGCTGTCGCTGTCCTGCAGATCCATGGCCAACACCACGGTGAGCATCCTCGAGTCGGCGGAGGACTCGTTGTAGGTCACCACCACGTCCCCGCTGTCGTCGTAGGCGATGGCCCACAGCTCGTCGGACAGGCGGGAGTCGGCCGAGCTGCCCCCGGGTTCCGCCGAGATGGCGTCGCCGTCGGCCCCCACGGCCAGGTCGGTGTCGTCGTAGCCGAAGGAGCCCTGGGTGATCAGGCTGTTCCAGTCCTGAGTGCCGCAGTCGTCGCTGTGGGTGTCGCCGTCGTCGCGACCGCCCGCGTACGAGCTGAGGGTCACGCCGTCGGCCTGGACCACGGCGTTCTGCTCGGTTGAGCACTCCCAGAACATGCCCACCGAGAGCACCGCAGTAGTGGACGCGCTGTCGGTGGGCAGACCGGTGATGGTGGTGGAGGCGCTGGAGTACAGGTCGTCCAGCACCACGCTGACGTGGCGCGGGGTGGCCAGGGTGGTGTCCTCGTACAGCACCACCAGGGTGGTGCCGCTGACGCCATAGGCCGCGTGAGCGCCCGAGTCGGCCGAGTTGATCTCGGCGTAGGCGTAGTCCCCCGCCGAGGTGATGCCGAAGGTGGCGGGGTCGAGCTGGTAGGTGTTGGCGTAGGTGGCGGTGTCCACCAGGCTCGCGGAGCTCAGGGTCACCCCGTTGATGGCCACCTGGGTGGCAGGATCGCCGGTGAAGCCCCACCACTGGCTCATGACCACGGCGTAGACCTCGGTGACCGTAGCGGTGGTGGGGATGACGATGTGGTAGTCGTCCTCGGCGGAGGTCCAGCTGGAGCTTCCATCGTAGGGGGTGGAGGCACCGTTGGCGTCCACCGCCACGCCGCCGGTGATGGCGCCCTGGTAGAGCACGGTCTGGGCCAGCGCGGAACCCGGCAGGGCCATCAGCAGGACCAAGGAGCAGGGAAGCAGGCTGCGCATAGCGGACCTCGAATACGGGGCTTGCCCAGGATAGCGCAACCCGGAGCGTGCCGGCACGCTGGCCGAGGATAGGGGATCTGCGTTCCAGCCCACCGAGGTCCCCATGCATCGCATCCTGCTCCCCGCCATTCTCTGCCTCCCCCTGCTCGCCTGCGGCGACGATGAAGACTCCAAGGATGACACCGGCGGCCTGGCGGGCGAGGAGATCTCCTGCGACTGGTTCGACGGCGACAACTGCTGGAAGGACCACGTGGTCAGCGCCCAAGCCTGCGCCATCCCCGACGTCATCGGCACCCTCAACGCCAACTTCACCATCTGCAGCTTCCCCGACGGCTCCGAGGTGCACTTCGACACCCCGGCGCCGGTGGCCGGCTCGCCCACCGAAGACGACTTCTTCGACTACCCCTGGAACTTCGAGATCTTCGTCGGGGGCTCGAGCTGCATGAGCTACACCACCGGCGAATACAGCTGGTCCGTCACCACCCCCGACGGCAGCTTCGACTCCCTTGTCAGCAGCGGCGAGAACCAGTTCACCTGTCCCAGCGGAGATCAGGTCGTCATCGGCGCCATGTCCATGTTCACCGACTGCGACTGGAACAGCCTGCCCGGCTACGTCGCCATGAGCAGCGCCGGCATCAGCTTCGGCCTCACCGGCGGCGCCGAAGACCTCACCCTGTTCAGTTGTTCCCCGGAGTAGGCGCCCGCCCTCCCCAGCAGCCCGGCCTCGAACCGCGTGCCCGGCACCACCATGCGACGGGTCGCGACTCCCCCCTGTGTGCGGGCCCGGCTATGATAGAGGCACTTCGCCGCACCCCGTGCATGGCCCTCTGGAGAGCCCGTGTTCAGCCCTCGCATTGCCCGCTTCAGCCCTAGTTTTTCCCCCTCCGAGCTGCTCACGGTGGCGCACTCGCTGACCCGCCGCGGTGACGAGCACGCCGCGATCCGCCGCTTCGAGCACGAGTTCGCCACCATGATCGGCGTCAAGCACGCGGTGATGGTGCCCTCGGCGCGCTACGGCTTCCTGCTGCTGCTGCGGGGCCTGGGGCTCGAGCCCGGCGACGAGATCATCGTCCCCGGCATGACCTACTGGGCCATCCCCAGCATCGCCCTGGCCGCAGGCTTCGTGGTCGTGCCCGCCGACATCGGCCTGCACAGCCACGTGCTGGATCCCGACGCCTTCGAGGCGGCCATCACGCCCAAGACCAAGGCGGTGGTGCCCACCCACCTGTTCGGCACCCCATGCGACATGCCTCGCATCATGGAGATCGCGCAGAAGCACGGCATCAAGGTCATCGAGGACACCGCCCAGGCCACGGGCGCCCGCATGGCGGGTCGCATGGTGGGCAGCTTCGGCGATGCCTCGTACTACACCTTCGGCCTGACCAAGAACATCACCACCCTCTCCGGCGCCATGGTCAGCACCAACGACGACGAGCTGGCCGCGGTGCTGCGACGGGAGATGTCCACGGCCCAGCCCCGCCCCATCGGCAAGGCGCTCAAGGAAGCCATGGTGGGCACAGCCATGATGGTGGCCACCCACAAGTGGGTCTACCCCTACGCGGTGCACCCCGCCGTGGTGCTCGGCAACAAACTGGGCCAGGACCCCATCCACGACCGCTTCGGCGAAGCCGAGGTTCGTTACGAGCAAGCCCCGGACGCCAGCCAGTACCAGGCCCCCCGCGCGGTGCAGGCCGAGGTCGGGCTGCGGCAGCTGACCAAGCTCGAGCGTCTCAACTCCGCCCGCGCCGCCAACGGCCGCTTCCTGGACGAGCACCTCGCCCACGTGCCGGGCCTGGGTGTGCCGACCTACCCCGAAGGCGCCGAAGCCATCTACATGAGCTTCGTGGTCCACCACCCCCAGCGCACCGCCCTGGCGGACGCCCTGAGGGGCCGAGGTGTGGACACCACCGTGGGCTACATGTCCGACATCACCCGCTCGCCCCTGTTCCCGGAGCTCGAGCGCTACGACTGCCCAGCCACCCGGGAAGCCTTCGAGACCCTGCTGCACCTGCCGGTGCACCCCCGCCTCACCCGCCGCGACCTGAAGCACATGGTGGAGGCTGTGCGCGCCTCCTGTCTCGAGGTCGGGAGCTAGCCCATGAAGACCGCCACCATGGTGGGCATGGGCCTGGGCGCCCTTCGGCACAAGGCCACGGGCTGGCGGGCGCCGCTCAACGTGATGCTGAGCGTCACCAACCGCTGCAACGCCCGCTGTAGCTACTGCAACATCCCTCAGCGCAAGCAGACCGAGCTCACCACCCAGGAGATCATCGACCTGGTGGACCTGCTGGCCGAGCGGGGCTGCCTGCGGGTGGGCCTGTGGGGCGGCGAGCCCCTGGTGCGCAAAGACATCGGCACCATCGTGGACCGCTGCGCCGCCCACGGACTGTGGACCACCCTGGACACCAACGGCTACCTCTTCCCCCAGTTCGCCGACCGCTTGAAGAACTTGAGCCACCTGATGATCAGCCTCGACGGCCGCCAGGAGAACCACGACGCCAACCGCGAGCCGGGCTCCTGGGCCAAGACCATGGCGGGGGTGCGCTGCGCCTCCGAGCGGGGGCTGGACTTCTGGACCATCTCCGTGCTCACCCGGCACAACCTCGACGACATCGACTACATGCTCGATCTCGGCGAAGAGCTGGGCTTCACCCCCACCTTCCAGGTGCTGCACCACACCGCCGAGATGGCCGGGGACAAGGGCGACGCCCTGCTGCCCGACAACGGCGCCTACCACCGTGCCCTGCGCAAGCTGCGGGATGCCAAGGCTGCCGGCCGGGCCGTGGGCTGCTCCCGCAAGTACCTGGACTACATGCTGAGCTGGGAAGACTTCGGAAAGCCCACCAGCCAGACCAGCCACCTGGACATGACCTGCATGGCTGGCCAGCTGTACTGCAACGTCGACACCGACGGCACGGTCTACCCCTGCTCCCTGCTCATCGGCGACTTCCCCGCCCTGAACATCCGCGAGGTGGGCTTCGATCGCGCCTTCGCGAACCTGCAGTCCAACCGCTGCCAGGCCTGCACCGCCACCGCATTCACCGAGTACAACTACCTGTACCACCTCGACGCCCCCACGGTGCTCGAGTGGGTCAGCGCACTGAAGCGCCTGGGCCCCGTGGGTTCGGGCTTCCGCCTGCCCAAGCTTCGGAGATAGGCTCTCGTCATGGCCCTTCGCCTTCCACCCGTCGGACGCGTCGCCCGCGCAGCCCTGAGCCGCCGGGTTCCCGTATATGGCCACTGGGGCATCACCCACCGCTGCAACCTGACCTGCAAGATGTGCGGCATCTGGCGTTACGGAAAAAAGGACGAAGAGCTCACCCTGCCCCAGGTCGAGGTGTTGGCCAAGCGGCTCAAGCGCATGGGGGTCATCCAGCTGGCCCTGGGTGGCGGCGAACCCTTCATGCGAGACGACCTCGAAGACCTGGTGGGCATCCTGCTTGACCAGGGCCTCGAGGTGCGGGTCCTGACCAATGGCGTGGATGTACCCCCCGCCCGCATCGAGAAGCTGGTGGACCGCGGCCTGGGCAGCTTCGCCGTGTCCTTGGACTCCCTGCACCCCGCGCGCTTCGACTACATCTGTGAGCGAGAGGGCGCCTGGGAAGAAGTGGTCCGCACCATCACCACCATGGCCGAGTTGCTCAAGGGCAAGCGGGGCATGCCCGCGCTGAACTGCGTGGTCAGCCACCTCAACCTCGACGAGCTCCAGGAGATGGTCTGGTTCGCCAAGGCCATGGGCTTCGCCATCAGCTTCCTGCCGGTGGAGCTGCTCGAGGAGCCCCGCGGTTCGAACAAAAAATGGGAAGACCGCTTCATCCGCTTCCGCCCTGAGATGAAGATCCCCCGGGACGCCGAGAGCGTCATGAAGGTCGGCGAGCGGGTCGATCGCGCCTACGACGCCATCATCGACCTCAAGGCCAAGGGCTACCCCGTCCTCAACTCCACGCCCTACCTCCAGGCCAGCCGGCACTACCTCAAGACCGGCCGCTTCCCCGCCCAGAGCTGCGACGCCGGTCGCCTGTACTTCAGCATCGCGCCCAGCGGTCAGTTCACCGTCTGCCACCGCACCCTGCACCAGCACAAGCACATCCTGGACCCGGACTTCGAGGCCTACTTCCGATCGGCCGAGTACGAGCACCTGCGCAAGCACGAGGTCGCCAGCTGCGAAGGCTGCATGCGCGCCTGCTGGATCGACACCAGCTTCATGTTCCGCACCGTGCAGGGCCTGGCGGAGACCACCCAGCTCTACCTCAGCCGCGCCACCAAGCGCCCCATGAACTGGGAGCAAGCCCGCACCTGGGCCCGCTACGAGCTGGGAAGCGTAGTGCCGGGGCCGACGACGGACGGCAAGAAGTAGAGCGCAGCGGCGGGTTCGTTCTGCCTAACGACCACCCGGCATTCCCGGTGGGGGATGGCCCGGCGGGGGTGGACCACCACCCGGAGGCCCCCCAGGAGCACCCCCCGCGGGTCCGCCCGCAGGACCGCTGGGGGCCATGGCCTCGAGGGCCTGCACCTGCTCGGGGGTGAGCAGTTCGTGGATGTCCAGCAGGGTGGTCAGGTGATGCCGAAGCACGGCGGTCTCGGCGACACCCAGCGCTTCGACCTGGGCCATCACCGCAGCACGCTCGGGTTCGTCCTCCTGCAGCAGCTCTGACAGCGTGCCGCGAGCCTGCTGGACGGCGACGGCCAGTACCTGGCGCTCTTCGCCAGAGCGGCCGGCGATGCGCTGGATGGCCTCGACCGTGTCCGCATCGATGCCCAGGGCGCTGGCGTGCTCCCGCACGAGATCGTGGGGCTGAGGTGGGCCTTCGGCGCCAGCGGGCGGCGCCGGTGGGCCTGCCCAGGTGGCCGAGCTGGCGAGCATCAGGGCACCACAGATGAGTCCGAGGGGCAACGAGCGCATGATCAGAGCTCCTGGTCGTAGGGTTGCAGGAACAGCGTGTCCAAAGCGCCGTAGGCGCCAGGAAGGGAGAAGTCGCGCTGGTCGTGGTCCAGGGCCTGACCCCAGAACAAGCTGTCGGCGTCAACGTCTGCCGCAGCCACCGCCGTGGTGGCAGGGTTCTCCACCGGGGCGTCCGCCACCGCCGGAGGCTCGTGGGCCTGGCTGCCCAGCAGGTGTGAGCCGATCACCAACATCGCCGCTGCAGCGGTGGCGAGCACCACGGCGGTGCGGCGACGCTTCCGGCTCTTCAGCCGCACGGCCAGCCGGGCGTCGAAGCGCTCGGCGTCGGTGGGAGGGGGGGACCAGGCACCCTGGATGTCCTGGATCAGGTCGCGGTTGTCGGGATGGTGGGCGGTCATGGGCCGACCTCCTCTCGCTGGGGCCGAAGCTCGGCGCGCAGCGTCTTCAGGGCCCGGTGCAGGTGGCTCTTGGCCGTACCGGGGGCGATGGCGGCGATGGCGGCGGCTTCACGTACGGTGAAGCCCTCGAGGTGAACCAGGGTGAAGATGGCGCGCTGCCCCGGGGACAGCCGCTCCATGGCAGCAGCGATGTGGTCACGCAGGGCGGGATCAGCGACAGCCGCCACGGTGTCGGGGGCCTGCTCCACCTGAGGACCCTCGTCGGTGCTGACACCCCACAGGTCTCCCCAGCGCTGTCGCAGCCCCCGCCAGCGACGGCGGTTGGCGGCCTGCCGCACCAGGATGCGGAAGAACCAGGTGCTCATCTCGGACTCGTCACGGAAACGCGACAGCCCGGAGTAGGCACGCAAGAAGGCGTCTTGGGCGACCTCTTCGGCGGTGGCTCGGTCCTCACCGGTCAGCCGCCAGGCGACGCGCACGGCTTGCTCGCGGTGTTGCTCCACGAGCCTGGCGAAGCGCTGATCGCGGCTGGGGGCCAGGGCCATCTCCTGGGAAGCTGTGACGGGGAC
>Ga0307987_1001368_pt1 | contig 13355 bp, 11 predicted proteins | sample EllFjometagen181_FD_203157 | JGI IMG/M metagenome (GOLD analysis project Ga0307987, IMG submission 203157) | Marine microbial communities from Ellis Fjord, Antarctic Ocean - #181 | ecosystem: Environmental > Aquatic > Marine > Unclassified | place: Southern Ocean | collected 2014-10-08
GCAGTGTACATAAATTCAGGCTCATTTTCGTCAACGCCAATATTGTTATTTATATGGATAAAAAGCAATTCTCTATCATCGTTAGTTGTTCCCATATTAACCACTTCACATAGGTTAGGATAATCATCCTCAAACTGATACATCATATCAATATATTCACTGTAGTTGGGGTAATAATCCAAGTTATCAACATTACGTGTAATTATTTCATCGCCAGGTAATGGTTTAAAGAGTAATGAAGGAGGTGTAAGTACTTCAAAGCCAGCATTAAATTTTAGAAACTTATTAAATTCCATTGCATTTGCATAGGCAGTAATTTCATTTCCATTTATGTCATCTATGGAAATAATTTTTGAAAGTAATGAAATATTTTTCTGAAAAAGATTATCATTATCGAGCGTAAACTTAAAGTAAACCTCTCCCCTTTCTTCAAGGGTTTGATTTGCTAATTGCAGATTATTTATCTGTCCGGAAAGTGTACTTGACAGAATTATTGCTATTAAAAATGGAAGTATTTTATTCATTACTTTTTATTATTTGTAAACTTAATCTTATGACAAATAATCAACAAATTCAGTTGTATGATTACCTATTTCTTTTTAAAATTATTAATTGCTGTTACTAAATCCATATAAACATCATGCAGAACAGGCACCATGGGTAATCGTAAGTTATTTCCCATAATTCCCATAATTTCCAGTGCAGCTTTAATTCCTGCAGGGTTTCCATCAGTGAATAATAAATCTATTATTTTTAGTAGTTTATAATGAATCTTACGTGCTTCTATATTTTCACTGTTGCGCGCAAGATTAACCATGCGTGAAAAATCATTTGGAAATGCATTTGCCACCACAGATATAACACCATCAGCACCAAGGGCTATCATTGGAAAAGTTAATGCATCATCCCCAGATAATACACTAAATCCATCAGGCTTAGTATTAATAATTTGCATAACCTGACCCAAGTCGCCCGACGCTTCCTTAACTGCAACTATATTACTAAAATCGTTTGCCAACTTTACAGTTGTTTCAGCCTGTATATTTGAGCTAGTACGCCCCGGAACATTATATATAATGATTGGAACAATACTATTTTCAGCTATCTTTTTAAAATGTTGGTAAATGCCACGTTGATTTGGTTTATTATAATAAGGAGCTACTGATAAAATTGCTGATATACCTTTAAAATCAGTATTTTGGATTTCGTCAATAACAGCTTGTGTGTTATTGCCGCCAACACCCATTACAATAGGAACTCTATCATTTACCTCGGTAATAATATGTTTCATTACACTCTTCTTTTCATCGCAAGTGAGTGTAACAGCTTCACTTGTAGTGCCTAAGCCTACAATAAAATCAATACCATTGTTAATTAATCCATTAAGTAAACCGGTTAAGTTATTATAATCTATTTCTCCATTTGATAGAAAAGGTGTTACAATTGCTACACCTGTTCCCATTAATTTATTATTCATGTGTTAATATTAAGATTGTTTATATAATGAATATAATATTCAAATTTTTTATGGTATTCGTCGGTTGTATTAACCAAAGTTAAATCAAATAATTCCAAATTTTGCTCATTAAAACTTCCGGCTTTAAATTCAGCTGATATATTATTAATAATTCTATTGCAAAATAGATCACAATTATCTGCAAAACTAATCAAAATATCAAAAATATTGCTTGATAGCCAATCACTTGTATTTTGCTTTAAACTACCAACTATATTAAAATTATCAATGTTAAATATTTTAATCCTATCATGTATTATTTCATTTTCAATTTTATCAATATCCGCATAAACTAATACAGCTCCAATATTAAAGCTGTCATCAATTTTATCTAAAAATTTGCCGATATTTATTATTTCCTTAGAGGAAGTACAGTAAAAAAATAATACAATGTTTGCCATTGAAGTGGTAACCATACTCTCTGAAGTTTTATGTTTATTAAGTGGTTTAACCTTAATGTTAACTTTAGCAAATTGTTTCTTAACTGTCTTTTTAATGCTCAATTATAGGCATGTTTATGATGAACTGCAAATTTAAATAATTTGAATGATGGTTTAACGCTATATTGATTTATTTTGATTCTATTTAACCTGCTTAATTCATAAAAGATGACAAAACACTTGTTAATATCATCATATCAGCATTTTAGATAAGGTAATATCATTATTTGATTTTGTAATTTTTTACTAAAGTGCATTTATTTTAACGCATCTGCTCCGTTGCTAATCCTTTGAAATAGAATGCTATATCGTCAGGCTTAGTCGCATCACATCTGCATCAAACTAAATGCATGAATTATTCAGGTTATAAATCTCTATTTTTGTAGATGATGAATAACTATATTTGTCGATTCAATATTAGATGCTATGAAAATGAAACTCAATTTAGCTTTACTTGCCATAATGCTTTTGTTTGCTGCAGTTATTAATGCGCAAACTACTAATAGTATGCCCATTGAAGTAGCATTAGCTTTTCAAAATGGAACACGTTCAAATGATGGGAATCCAGGCCCTAATTATTGGCAGAATTATTCTACTTATAACATAAATGCTGAGCTTATTGCAGATAAAAGTAAACTTATTGGAAGTGAGTCGATTGTATATCATAATAATAGTCGTGATACGCTTAAAATGATTGTAATGAGATTATATCCTGATTTTTACAAAAAAGGAAATCCCCGGTCATGGCCCATTGGCGACGATGATTTAACGGATGGTACTACCATAAGTAAACTTAAAGTTAATGGTAATGATATTAATCTTACAAATAAAACTAGGGTAAGTCGTACTCCGACTAATATGTATATTTATCTTGAAAAATATCTGAATCCCAACGATTCGGTTGAAATTAATGTTGACTGGGAATTTTATATTCCCACAAAGAGTTGGGTGCGAATGGGGAATTATGGAAATGATAGATTATTTATTGCATATTGGTATCCGCAAGTAGCTGTATATGATGATGTTGACGGCTGGGATAAAATAGAGTATTTTGGAACTGTTGAATATTATAACGATTTTAACAACTACGATGTTACAATAGCTACACAACCAGGCTTTATGGTTTGGGCCACAGGCAACCTTGTTAATATGGATAAGTTGTATACAAGTAACGTGATTAGCAAGTACAATAAAGCTATTACCACTGATGAGATAGTAAATATTTTTTCAGTATCTGATATTAAAAATGATAAAGTTCTAGTTGGCAAAGGTTCAAATGAGTGGCATTTTGTTGCTAATCATGTTCCTGATTTCACTTTTGGTGTTTCAAAATTTTCAAATTGGGATGGTACATCATTAATAGCAGATAAGGCTACAGGACGAAGAGTTTTTATTGATGCTGTTTATCCTGATTCGGTTGATTCTTTTGATGAAGCTGTTATGTTTTCAAGAGAAAGCATAAAATTTTTAAGAGATAGCTTGCCAGGCTATCCATTTCCTTATTCACACATGACTTCTTTTTGCAATGGCAGAAAAGGAGGTGGTATGGAGTCGCCCATGATGGTTAACGAAGGTGACCCAAGTGATCGCAGCCAGGCAGTTGGACTTATTTTTCATGAAATATCACACAGTTATTTTCCATTTTTTATGGGAAATAATGAGCGAAAATATGCTTGGATGGATGAAGGTTGGGCTGCATGGCTAACCTATGGCTTAATGGATCAAATGGATCCTGATTATAGGTATTTTGAAAGAATTTCAGGTAGTTTTGAAAATTTGAGTGGAAAAGAAAAGGAAGTCCCGCTGATGTATCTTTCGTATCAAATTGCTGATTATAGTGCTTATCGAGTTCATGCTTATAATCGCTCGGCTATGGCATATGCATATTTGCATAATGCATTGGGCGACAGTATTTTTAAGTTAGCTTTGCATACTTACATGGATCGTTGGAATGGCAAGCATCCAATTCCTTATGACTTTTTTAATACATTTGAGGCCGTTTCTGGGCAAGATCTAGATTGGTACATTCAGCCTTGGTTTTTTGATAGAGCTTACGCAGATTTGGGAATAAAAAAAGTTACTCTTGATAATAAAATTGTAATTGAAAATAATGGAGGTTTGCCTTTGCCAGTAAGTGTTACATGCTATTTTACTGATGAAACAGAAAAAAACTATACATTTAATACCTCTATTTGGAGTAATAGTGATAATGCTGTTATAATACAAGCGGATACAGCAAAAGTGATTAGAAAAGTTATTATTGGCGATGATAAAATTCCTGATGTAATAAGTGAAAATAATGAATTTATAATTGTTGAATAATTAAGTGCAACTTATATTCCATTATTTTTGTCAAAATAAAAACACATAAACATAAAAAGTAAAAATATGAAACGAAATATACTTCTTATATTGCTAATTGGAGTTGTTATTAATACATTTGCTCAAATTGCTCCTGATAAATATTATATACAATTTACTGATAAAAACAACTCCCCATATTCAATTGATAATCCCATTGAGTTTTTAACACAGAGATCCCTTGATAGAAGAGTAAGACAAGGTATTGGAATTGTAGAAAATGACATACCTGTAAATGATGCTTATATACAAGGCGTAGCCGATGTTGGTGTTGATATATTAAACCCTACTAAGTGGCTAAATGGAGTTACAGTTTATACAACAAATCTAGCTCTTATTGCCGAGATTGAAGCTTTGCCGTATGTTGTTAGCACTGTTAAATTTGGCTATTCTAAGAATTATATTAGCGATAAATTTGAAAAAGTTAATATGGCGATACCAAATACAGATTTGATTATGAGTAAATCCGCACAATCGATGGATTATGGGTACTCCTATGGTCAAATAGAGCAGCTTAATGGTATTCCGTTGCATGATGATGGTTATCAGGGTGAAGGAATGGTTATTGCAGTGCTTGATGCTGGATATTCTGGAGCCTTAACACATCCTGTTCTAGCATATTTGTTTGAAAATGATAGAATATTAGGAACCAAAGATTTTGTTTATATTGGAGGTAGTGTTTATAATGATAGTGAGCATGGAAAAATGGTTCTTTCATGTATGGGTGGTAATTTGCCTGGCGAAATGATTGGTACAGCACCTCAGGCCAAGTATTGGCTGCTACGACCTGAAGAAGCACCACATGAAAATATTATAGAAGAATACAACTGGATGTCGGCAGCTGAATTTGCAGACAGTGTTGGTGCTGATGTTATAAATTCTTCATTGGGATATATTGATTTTGATAATCCAATTTTCAATCATACTCATGGTGCTTTAAATGGTGATTCAACTGTAGTAACACGTGCTGCTGATTTTGCCGCATCAAAAGGAATACTTGTAGTAAATAGTGCAGGAAATAGTGGCGATAGCCCAAGTTTTCCATATATAGGCGCTCCAGCTGATGCAGATAGTATACTAACAATTGGAGCAGTAAATCTTGATAACCAAAGAGCATCTTTTAGTTCCATTGGACCAACGGCGGATGGTAGAATTAAACCCAATGTAATGGCTTGTGGTGAAGGTGCAACAATTGCTACTGGTACAGATGGTGTTTCAACATGGGGTAATGGAACTTCATTTTCGTCACCAATTATGGCCGGAATGGTAACATGTTTATGGCAAGCACATCCCGAAATGAATATAATGGAACTACAGGAAGCTATTAAAATTAGTGGTTCGTATGCGGATGATCCTGATGATTTTATGGGTTGGGGAATCCCTAATTTTTATGGAGCCGACTCCATATTAACTTCAATTAATGATAATATCTTTACAGATAGTTTTATAACTGCGTATCCAAATCCGTTTAATAATAAAATTGAAGTAGCAATTGATATTGATAGTTCTGAAACAGCCAGTTTTGAATTATTTAGCCTTTCAGGGAATCTTATGATAAGTGAGGTGCATTCTGTTTCAAACGATAACAATATAATACAGTTATCCAATAATGTTAATTTATTGCGTCAAGGCATTTACTTTTTAAAAGTGGTTACAAAGAATAAAGCTACTGTGGTAAAATTAATTAAAGAATAAATACACTTAATTAGTGCCAGTAAGAAAACGCCTTTTTTTCTAGGCTTTTGATAAGAATACGCTAAAGACAAGGCTTTCGAAGTTTTGAAAACCAAGGAGTTTACTTTTGTAAATGACTGTTTTCAAAACAAGAGTAACGTAGTATTTGGCGTTTTCTTGCAAAGACTAATTACTTGCAGTGTCCCTTGCGGCAGTGATTGCAGCGATAGATTGTTGAAATAGCTGGTGATATTTTTGTTGACAGGCAGAGGCGGAGGAACGAAGCCACTGCACTGGCTAGAAAAATACACCAGGTATGAAACAACTACAAGCGGAAAGCACGTGTGCCGCCCAAAAAAAAACACATAATGAGAGTTGAACTGCTACAATTGAATAAATAAGAGAGTACGTTATTAACAAAAACCATTATTTATTAACAAATAACTTCTGTTGGGCCTTGTATTAGCTTAAATTTTTAACTTTGGCATGTATTTTAATATAGAGAACAAGATGCAGGAAGCAGAGAAACAAGAAAGAAGGGAAGACCTTTTTTCGAAAGTTGTGAGGGCAGGAAAGCGAACCTATTTTTTTGATGTTAAAGCCACTAGGGCTAATCAGCAGTACCTAACAATTACTGAAAGTAAAAGAAGGTTTAATGAAGATCAGGGGAAATTTTTTTATGAGAAGCATAAGATTTTTCTTTATGGTGAGGATTTTGAGAAGTTTAAAGAAGGATTAGATACTGCTATATCATTTATTGAAAACGGAGAACACTCAGAGCCTATTTCACCTATTGAAGACCCTGACAAAATAGAAATTGACAGTAGTATTGATGTGAGTTTTGAAGATCTTGGTGATGACACACCTGCTGATTAATTTCTTAATCATGTTAATAAAATAATAATAATTGTATGATAGTAAGGTGTCATATATTGTATTTTTGTCGTCAGGATCATTTCATAAAATAAACTACACTATATATCATTATGGGTAAAATTATTGCCATAACAAATCAAAAAGGAGGTGTTGGTAAAACTACCACGTCAATTAATTTAGCTGCTAGCCTAGCAATACTTGAGTTTAAAACACTTCTAGTAGATGCTGACCCGCAGGCTAATGCTACTTCAGGAATAGGTTTTGACCCTAAAAATACTCAAGCTAGCATTTATGAATGTATAATTGATGGGTTAAAAGTTGAAAGTGTTATATTATCTACAAAAACTCCTAATCTCGATTTGTTGCCGGCTCACATTGATCTTGTAGGTGCAGAAATAGAAATAATTAATTTGCCCAACCGCGAAAAACTTATGAAGGGGGCTTTGGAAGAGGTGAAATCAAACTATGATTTTATAATAATTGATTGCTCGCCTTCTTTGGGGTTAATAACAGTAAATGCTCTTACGGCGGCTGATTCAGTAATAATACCAGTGCAATGTGAGTATTTTGCTTTAGAAGGGTTAGGTAAATTGCTTAATACCATTAAAATTGTTCAAACACGACTTAATGAAGACTTAGATATTGAAGGCATTTTGCTTACTATGTTTGATAAAAGATTGCGTCTTTCAAAACAGGTTGTGGAGGAAGTGAAAACGCATTTCCAGCAAATGGTTTTTAATACAATAATTAACAGAAATACGAAATTAAGTGAAGCACCCAGTTTTGGTGATTCTATAATTATGTATGATGCAAATAGCACTGGTGCAATTAATTACCTTAATCTTGCTCGCGAGCTATTACAAAATAATGGTATGACTGTATTGAATAACTCTGATAAAATAATAAATGAGTAAAATAGGTAAAAAGAGAGCATTAGGAAGAGGTCTTGACTCAATATTATCGAGTCCGGATACTGATATAACCTCAGAAGATATTTCGGGAAAGTTTGTTGCAGGAGCAACAGCTGAAATTGAAATTAGCAATATTGAGACTAACCCTTTTCAGCCACGTACTAACTTTGACGAGATGCTGCTTAGGGAATTATCTGAGTCCATTAAGTTACAAGGAATAATACAGCCCATTACCGTTAGAAAAATGGGATATGGTAAATATCAGATAATTGCTGGTGAACGAAGGTTTCGCGCATCACAAATGGCTGGTTTGGTAAGAATCCCCACATTTATTCGTATTGCCAATGATGAAGAGATGCTTGAACTAGCTCTAATTGAAAATATTCATCGTGAGAATCTGAATGCTTTGGAAGTTGCAATTAGTTATCAGCGTCTTATTGATGAAGTTAATCTTACTCAGGAAAAGCTAAGTGAGAAATTAGGGAAAAGTAGATCGTCAATTGCGAATTTTTTACGCCTACTAAAGCTCCCTCCTAGTGTGCAAGTAGCATTACGTGATGGACTTATTACCATGGGTCATGCCCGAGCTTTAATAACACTTCCAAGTATTAAAGTGCAAGAACAATATCTTAAGCTAATTATTGATAAGAATTTAAATGTAAGGCAGGCGGAAGAACTTGTTAGATTAAAAATAGCTCAAGCAGATGTTACAACTAAAAAATCTCCGGCTATAATTCCTGATATATTTAAGGATGCTACCGCTCAGCTGAGTACTAAATTGGGGACAAAAGTTAACCTGAAACGAAACAATAATGGTATTGGAACCATCGTTATAAGCTTTAAAAATGATGAGGATCTAAATAAGATTATCTCATTGATTAGGGACTAAGTACTGGTAAATTTTGAAATTATTGTTCAACATAGTGCTGTGGCACATTATTTTAATGACTTTTTCTATTTGTTTTTCTAGCAATATTATTGCACAAGAAACTGTAGAGCCTGACTCATCAATTGTAGTGGTTCATTCACCTAAAAAAGCTACTCTGTTAGCATTAATACCTGGTGTTGGGCAGATATACAATAAAAAATATTGGAAATTACCCATAGTTTATTCAGGATTTGCTGTGTTAGGGTATTTTGCAATCACAAATAGGTCTGAGTATTTACAATATAACGAAGCCTATATTTGTAAAGTTAATGGTAACGAAAATAATCTTAGTACATCTTATGATACTTCACAAGATGCAACTTTTTGTAGTGTAGATGATATGACTTGTAGCGATCTTTCGCGGAGATACACTAGCGAACAATTGAGTTCTGCACGTGATTTTTACCGCCGCAACATGGAGCTGTCGTATATATTATTGGTAGCATGGTACGGACTTCAAATACTTGATGCTTCTGTTGATGCCCATTTGTATAATTGGGAAGTAAATGATAATCTGTCGGTAAGAGTAGAGCCCACAATTCAACAGTTACCCATTACAGTGCAGCAAATTACACCTGGAGGTAGTCTTAATCATAATGGATTTAAAATAACAGTTAGTTTCTAATATACACATCTAATTATTAATTAATTATGAAAATTATTATTTCGGGATATGGACGAATGGGGAAAGAAGTTGAGAAAATTTGCCTTAAACGCAATCATGATATCATTGCAATAGTTGATACTGGTAACGATTGGAAAAACCTATCAACTATTAATTATTCCAATGCTGTGGTTATTGATTTTAGTATACCTGAACAAGCAATTACTAACTACCAAAGATGCTTTGAGCTTGGATTGCCTATAGTAACAGGAACCACAGGATGGTACGATAGTTTTGATGCTATAACCCAGCAATGTATTAAACATAATGGAACATTTTTTTATGCTCCAAATTTTAGTATTGGCGTAAATATTTTTTTAAAAGCCAATGAGCAATTAGCAAAACTTATGTCGGGTATTAGTAATTATGATGTACATATAAATGAAACTCACCATATACATAAATTAGATGCTCCTAGTGGAACGGCTATTGCTGTAGCAGATGGAATAATTAATGAGTACAGTGGTATAAATAACTGGTCGTTAAATAAAAAAGAAAAAAGCAATAGTTTGCCAATATTTTCTTTTAGAGAAGGAGAAGTTACAGGAAAACATGAAGTAGTTTACGAATCGGATGTAGATAGCCTTACTCTAACTCATAGTGCAAAAAATCGTAGTGGATTTGCGCTTGGCGCAGTGCTTGCAGCCGAATTTGTACTAGGAAAACATGGTGTTTTTAATATGGATGAACTATTAAAGGCGAGTAAGTAGTTTAAGTTGTATCTATTGTAATGATAACCTGATGATTATATAAATTGTAAAAATGAGATTGTTTTTATCAACTATACTGATTACCTTATTAATTGGTAATCTTTATGCTCAAAATAACCCACGAATTGACTGGCAATTTGGTGCTTTAGGTAATGATTTAGGAGAAGCAGGAATCGTAACATATGACATTGATGGAAATGGTACTGACGAAATAATAGCAACAAGTAATAACTATTCGTACTCATACTTTTCGGTTCTCGAATATTCTAATACTGCTGAAGACTATGTTATTAAATGGATTAGCAATATTATTAATTCTTCAATAACAACTATTAAACTTTTTGATTTTAATGAAGACGGATACAAAGAGATTTACCTTGGTTTAAGTAATGGAATGATTTATGTTTATGATACAAAAAACTACAATAAGATTTATGAATTTGATACGTCAAAAAGAGGTGAGACGCCTTTTTATGGACAGTCAAATAGCGTAACATGTATTGTGTTTGAAGATATTAATAATGATTCTCAACTTAATATATCTGCAACTAATGGCGATACTACGTATATTTATAACTCATCTTATACGCTCATTAATAAATTATTATATGGCTCAAAGTATTTCGTAGTTGGAAATATTGACAATGATCCGCACAATGAAATAGCTTATTCAAATGGTATAATTATTCAGCTAACAAATGATGAAATAAAACCAGAACATCTATTTTATACTCACAATAAGGATGTTAAAATTTGGCTAAGTGATATGAATTCTGATAATACAAATGATATTATTTATACATCACAAGATACTATTTTTGTATACGACTTTAAAGAAAAAAAATTAATCTGGTCGCAAAAGTGGGAAACTGACTATTATTCTAATTTTTATATTACTGGCATTTGGTTATCCGATTATGATGGAGATAGTACAAAAGATGTATTTATTGGGAATGATAGATGGGAAGCTGTATATTGCTATAATGGTATCTCTGGAAATAAAGATTTTAGCTTAAAAGATGTCCGAGGAGATGGTGTTACCAATGTAGCTGTATCTGATCTTGATAACGATTCGAACATGGAAATAATTTGGTCAACCGGAGCAAATTGTTCATGTCCTGATTTCTTTTTTATTTATGATTTATCTACTCAAACAAAGAATTGGCAGAGTAAGCACCTTAACCGAAACTTTACGGCTTTTGATATAGGTGATGTTGACAACGATGGCCAATTGGAGATAGTGTTGTGTAATTTCGGAGCATATTTAAATGTTTTTGATAAAGGGGTTTTAACAATTTTTGATGCTGAATCAAAAAACGTTGAATGGGAAAATTATTCAAGCACATATGGTGGTGCAGATAACTATACCTCAGTATTAGTAGGTGATATAGATAATGATAGTGATAATGAGCTACTTATAGGTATAGAAAGTAACTATGCAGCAAGTTATATATATGTGCTGGATTCAAATTATAATATTGAAAGAAGGTTCTCCATACATGGAATGGATTTAATTATAGATATGAAAATTTATGATCTTGATAACGATGGTAAAAATGAACTTATTGTCACTTCGGGAACAAATATATCAGGAAGTAGCAGCTCCAGCGAATGGCAGAATTACATATATATATTTGATGGTGCATCAGGCGAATTAAAGTGGAAAAGTGAACAACTAGCAGGAATAGGTTCGAAAATTGGCATGCTAAATATTGCTAATATTGATAATGACGATGATTTTGAAATTATTGCATTGAAATTTGTACAAAAAGAAGATCAGAATACACTTATTATAATTGATGGTACTTCATATGAAACAATACAAGATAAATCATTTAATTATACGGCAATAACAGTTGACGATTTTGATAAGGATGGTATATATGATATACTTGCTGCAACCGATATTGGTATAATTGAAGTGCTGGACGGCTCTACGTTATTATCTAAACAATCGATTAATACATCTTTATTGGAAATAAACTCTATTTCAACTTATGACATGAATGCTGACAATATTTCTGAGCTAATTATTACCGACAAATACTCACTAAGTTTGTTTGACGTAACAACTTCTAAAATAAAATGGATAAGCGATACTATAAATTTTAATATTGGTGTGTTGAACAGTATTAAAATTGGTAATTTTGATTTGGATAATAGAATTGAAATTGTTGTTAATGTTAATCATGGGATTTTTAGTTTTGAAGCCAACTATGATTCTATAATACAAACTAATTCTGTTGAAAAACCACATTCAATAATATATCCAAACCCGGTATACAATAATCTAAAAATAGAAATTGAAACAGACAAACCCAGTTCAGTACAAATTAAGATATTTGACATTATTGGTCGCATAATTATGGAAGAGCACTATACTGATATTGATTCTAGAAAAACGATACAATTGGATGTTTCAAATTTAATTTCAGGTATCTATCAGGTTGTTGTTGTAAAAAATGACAAAATATACTCAAGTAATAAAATGATTAAGATAAAATAACAAAATGTATAAACTAACTACAATAATTTTATTAACTACTTTACTAGTTACATCTTGTCGTACCTCAAAAAAAATTGAAATACCACAAGCTAAAATTGATGATATTTGCGAATCGATGATATTTAATATTAGTTCTGTGAATAATATTTCATCAGATTATTATACAGTAGATACAATTTTTATTGCTAATGATTGCCTAAATATATGGGTTAGTTACAGTGGTGGATGTGGAGATGCAGATTTTAGCCTCTACTATAATGATAATATACAAGAATCGATGCCACCAAAAACTAGTTTGCGCCTACAATTGGCTGATAATGACCCATGCAGAGCTATAGTTCAGCAGAAACTTTATTATAACCTTAGCTTTTTTGATGATTATGCTAATAAAAACGGGATACTTTTAGTCCTTTCAGGAAATGATAAAAGTGTCCTGTATAAGAGGTAGGTATTATATTACAACTCGAAAAACCTGACTTTGTTATTCTGAATATAGTTTGCGGAATGAAGAATCTTTTGCTTTGTTAGCAATTGTGAGTTTCTTCGCTTTACCCAGAATGACAAGATCCCTTGATGATATCGCCAAATGGACTTTCAATATTGAAGTGTGAGTCCACGCCGAAAAGTATAAAAAAAAATGCCACTAAGACTCAAAGGCTCTAAGATACACAAAGAACAGATAACCAGTAAAGTAAAGCTTTGTGAATTCTTTGTGTTTTTGTGCCTTTGTGGCAAAATTAACTTTTCGGAGTGTACTCAAGTTTATATT
>Ga0307987_1001369_pt1 | contig 13353 bp, 17 predicted proteins | sample EllFjometagen181_FD_203157 | JGI IMG/M metagenome (GOLD analysis project Ga0307987, IMG submission 203157) | Marine microbial communities from Ellis Fjord, Antarctic Ocean - #181 | ecosystem: Environmental > Aquatic > Marine > Unclassified | place: Southern Ocean | collected 2014-10-08
CTAATACAAAATCATTACTGAACGTATCATTATTTTTCATCTTATCTCCTTTATATTAATACTTAACCTAACCACCCTGTTATGTTTTAACTCTAACAAAATAAAAGGCAGGGTGGCTGTGTTGAATATTAAACTCGTTCGATATTATCTCCTATAACTGTAGGACTGCCTAATGTGTACAGGTAGGTACATCACTAGTTTATATTTCTACATGGGGTTGGTAGTGGTGAATGACATCAGGGGGTTATATCTAATTATGATTTGAAATCATATGTAATCGTAGGGAAGTAGAAAACTAACTTGTAAAAATGGTGTGCCCTCTCCACTCAACTACTTACGTTGCCTAGTGGTGGGCACTAAAATGGTTTAGTGTGGGATATAAAAAAATAGGTGCAACATTTAACACGGGGTTGGTTTCCACTGGTTGCACCCACTAGCATATAAGGAGGTTACTTTCATCTAAAATAATATAATCTAGTTAGGCTGTCATGCAAGCATTATATAATTATCAGGACCACTTGCCAAGCATTATATAATTATCAGGACCACTTGCCAAGCATTATATAAAAAAACACTCATCAACTGTTAACCATGTTGAGTATAGAGCCCAAATCACTTGCCAAGCAGTCAACGAGTGAAACACAATCACAAAGGAGTAGCAAAAAATGCCACATACACAAATATATGTAACATCATAAAGCTACATGACAAGGAGTAACCCTTAAATCTTGCCAGCTGATAAGGTGATCCAACTGGCAAGCCTTAAAAGTTAGAAAGAATACCACATAATCCCAAGATATATAAGCCTGTCATTTAGTGGCCTGGTAATAGCTCTAAGCCTTGCCGCTTCTTCGGTGTCTTCATTATCTATAGCCAACAAATAAAGCTTGTTAAGTGGTTTTAGTTTTGCCTTCAATTCTTTTCGTTCCTGCCCCAAGTTCTCCCAATATTTTTTATTTTGCATCTTATCCCCTTTGTTAGTGTGTGTGTTAATCCTTAAATCTGCCCTCACAACTCCGAAAGAGTAGCAAGAGCAGTCTTGAAAATTAAAATGCTGTTTGTATGTCGTGAATAAATAATCTTGCCTCTGCTTCGCTCCTAAAGCATTGTTTCACCTTCTGGACCTTGCCACCCGTCACCCTGTGCGACTTGTGCCAGATATCAGACTTGTTCAGTGTGTGTGATATTCTGCCCGATGAAAATTGAAAAGCTATGACTAGGTAGTACATTTACTACACCTCCAAAAAGTCGCCAGCTTTAGACATGGCTTTAAATTTGGCTTGTACTTGGTCGGCTGTAACTCCGTATTTTCTCAACTCATAATTAACCATAATAAAATCATAAGTGTAGAATATTTCATAATTCCAAATCTCCCTTGAGATAATCCCCTCAATGCTGTTATCTGCTACATCTGCGTCAATGGCTCGCATCCATGCTGCCTCTTTATGTGGTTCTTGCTCTCTTTCTTCTGGTGTTAGCTTTGCAACTTCTTCTTCTAGATAATGACTGAAATATTTCATTATTTCCCCTCTAACACGTCTAGAACCGTGTTTAAATCATCTTTGATATTAGAGTAGTATAACCAAAAACCGCCTCCGTATGCTTTGCCCCTATATTTTGTTAAACCTGCGGCTCTTGTTGCCTTGGTGCTTTTATATTCTTTTAAGCCTAAGTTGAGATAATGAACAACTATTCTTGCATTTCCTGATAGATCATTATCAATTTTTAAGCTACCATTTATTAAACTGGCTACTTGTTCTTGTCTCTCTGGGCTTTCAACTATTTCTATTATGTTATTGATTGAAAAATCTGGCTCACCTTCTGGGTCGGTTCCTTTATAAAACCAACACATTTCGCCATTTCCATTATCTCTTTTTACTTTTGCTTTACCGATTGTTAAATTTTCCACATCACATAGATAAAAATATCCAGTTTTTGCATTGTTCAAGCATTTTAAAGTAGATCTTCCCCAATAATCAGCCCCGATAAATTCACCTTTAATAGTCTTTTTCATTTTGTCCGCCTTTGTTTTTTTTGTGTTTAAGTTCCTAAATTAGCCCACCTGATTAGAATGGGCTACCTTGGGAAATTAATCTAATTCGCAGTATAAGCCGAAATAATAACCTTCCGAGGTATAAACTAGGTTGAAAGCTGTTGCTGCTCCTCCCATTAATTCAGTGTGTATGTCTCTATAAGTAATCTGTAATCGGTCCATTGCTTCGGCTATAGTATCAGGGACTTGCCCTCTATTATAATCTATTATTTTACATTTCATTTTATCCCCTTTTGTTTTTGTGTTAGTCTTTAAATGTTCCCACCAGCTGGACCAGCAAGAGCCTTTGAAAATTAAAAAATGTTAGAGTAGATGCTCTTACACCACTCTTTTTTATCGCGACTATTTATCCACATATCAACGGTTACAAGCTCCCCTTTTTCAGTTCTAACTAATAGCTTTCTTTTTGTTCCTGTTCCCGTGGTGGTTATAGCTGCAAGACTGTTCTTTACTTCGATGGTCCTTTGATGATTTCGGTGTGAATATTCCCGAAACCACACAAACTCGTCATAAGCTGTTTTAACTAGTTCCCTTAAATCCTTTTCAATTCCTTTTCCTTCGTTAATTGTCTGCACTGATATTATTGTTGGATATCTCATCTTGTCCCCTTTGCTAGTTTGAATACGCTTTCAGGTTCTGCCATACGCAAGTCAAATATGCGTAATAGGGCACTTGTTACAGTTTCAGCTGTTTCGATAGGTATATCATTTTTTATGATGCTATAAGGCTTCTGGTCAATCAGTGTGTTGAATTTGTGGCTCATTTTATCCCCATAACGTGGTCAATATCACCTGAAACAGTGCTTTGTATGTCTGGGTCAATTCTTGCTGTCACTAGGTGCCATAATTCCATAAACTCTGCCTTTTTCGCTTTCAGGATTTCCTTTTCAGCAATAGCTGTTGAAATAGTAATATCAGTATAAAACATAGTTTCCTCAATCTGATCTATTTTACGCTCAATTTGTCTTTGTTCCCGAACTGCTTCTTTCATGATTTGTGACATCTTCTATCTCCTTTGTTTTTATAGTGTTTAAATGCTCCCAGCCTGCCAAATTGCACAGCTGGGAGCCTTTAAAAACTAAATACCTATTATTTCAGCTCTGGTTCGATAATTGTCTTAACTTCCTTTAATTGCTCTTGTAGGTCCTTGGCTGCCTGATAACCGTCCACCCTTGAAAGTAAGTTCATCTTGCCACTACCTCGAATTAACCACACTAACCACTTGCCCGATTGTCTGAACTCGTCAACAGTCTTAGAGATAGTCTCAATTAGTGGGGTTACTGTCTTTTTCAGTTCCTTGATATTTGGGATCTCTTCCACTGATTGGACACTTGCTCCAAGGTCGCTGTATAATACTTCCTTCAGGTCGATCAGTGCCCTCTCTGCCCTCTTAGCTACCTTGATGTTGTGAGAATCATAGTAATAAGGTTGGAGTATATCGACTATCTTTTGATGTTCGCCTACGCCTGCTGTTGATCCCTCTCGCCTGTCCACTATTAACAAGCTACCATAGTTATAGTTACTAATTGCTATACCCTTACCTTTTAGCTCTTCGTTGACTGCTGCTTCGAACGAGTGACCCGCTATTACATTCAATACCGCTGCTTTAACTGCTTCTTTCTGAAATTTAGTCATAATATATCCCCTTTTGTTTTTGTGTTTGTTTCTACCCTCTGCCCATTGGGTAAGAGTAGAAAAGAACACAAGGCTCTTGTTAGCTGGTCGGCTGGCTCTCATCTATTTAGGTCCATAGAATGGTAATGGCTCCCGCTGGCTCTAACTCACTTAACTATTTAGTTGTTGAAAGATCTTTCTCGCCTTCGGTGTGGATTACAACCACCACAGCCGAAGCTTACTCCTATCTAATGCAGACACCGTTCCACAACTACATAAATAGGTAAAATAGATTAATATACTTTATAAGGTATTACATAACAACTACTTACAGCCTCAAAATAAATATAGGTTTTTCGCCTGTTACTGGTCCAGCTGATTATATTTGTTCTGCCTGTTAGGTGGTGTCAACAACGTTACTTGACATGTTGTCTACTTCGTTTACTTGTTCCTACTGTTACTTACATAAGGGACAAAAAGAGATCTACAGCTCTTGCTGGTCCAGCTGGTTATTATCCTACTTGGTCCAGCTGGTCGGCTGGTGTGCTTCTTTGGTGCTTTTGTGTGCTGGTTTATATACGGTGTTTGGGCTCCTTTTGGCTCTACCTTTTGGAGAAGCAAAACGGTAGAAGGATGACCTACTGCTAATATGCAATATTCAGGCTTTGCACATTTCCTGAAGGTTTCATCCTGCCCAATTGGACAAAATTCTATTACATTATAGCAGGCTTTACGCTGGCGTAGTGGTGGCAAGTGGTTAAAAAATAGCAGGGATTGCCACTTGCCCCCCTTTTTGGCTTTTTTACACGCATTTATGCTCATTTATACCCCCCTGTTGCACTTTTTGCCACAACATATTGTAGATGACCATTTGAAACCATTCTACACTTGCTTTACCTCTATAATTGATGATAGATGACCACACCTGCCCACCACATGCCCACCACATGCCCACCACGTGCCCAACCCCTGCCAAATGGTATTGTCTCATCATTGTCTCATTCATTGTCTCATTCATTGTAATCATGTATGGTTGGCTTTAATCATCAATCTTCTTCCTTGACCTCTTCATCTTCTTCTTACTCTTCATCTTACATCTCTTCTGTAAAGTAATACCTTAACTCTTACCTACACATATAAGGGGGGGGTGTCTCCTTTGAACCCTTAATGGGGTAACCTATAGCGATAGGGGCATATCATATCATATATCATATAGGAGGTTTGTTATCCCCCCCCTGCCAGCTTACTACTACCACAGAAAATAAAAGTTATACTGTGTTCATTGTAAACACCCCCCTGCCAGTTGGACTACTGTTCCAGAAAATAAAAGTTATACTGTATCCATTGTAAACATACACTCACTACTCCACTATTCCCAATTAAAAAAAAATAACAAAGTACCACAAGGTATTGTAAACACTCCTTGCCAAGCAGTTCTACTTAGTGAATACTGTGTGATAGTGTGGGTAGGGGGTGTAGGTGTTGTCTTGTAATCAACAGAGAGGTGGTAAAAAGGTATGTTCTGGGCACTATTATTTATAAGTAGTGTTGGTAATGGTTTTTAGGTTTAACGTGCTCAGGTGGTATGTTATCATGCGATTTCTTTTTTTTTTGATAGTCTTGCTACAGGAGGGAGGAGTTACAAGTGTTGTACTCAACATACGAAGTAACTACGACCGACTGTTTGGTAAGCAGTATCATTATGCTGATGTAGGCAATATGATAGGCTGGAAGAGAAATACTTTTATCATCTATATAATTAGTATAGTAAGATAGAAGAGAGCAGACATAAGAACGTTCACCTTCGTTCACTGTATATATTTTAATATAATATCTTTAAGAGCGAGTGATTATAGCAATACGGTAATGGTAAATATAAAATAATTTTTAGATTTAAGAGTGGTGTAAGACTTGTAATTAATATATAAAGGCAACTAAGACACCGCCTTTTCGCTGAACGCTGTTTGTAGAAAGGGTTTAGTGCCGTTTTTGCTTGGAACTTAAACGTCTTTTTAGGGGGGGGTATTTGGACGTTAAACTTCCTGCCTTTTTATACTGATTTATTAATATAGATAAAGACAAATTGTTGTTGCTTTTTATAGATTATTACTTATATTATTCCTAAGTAAGAGATGAAAGGAGGTTTAATGTCCGACAAGGTAATAACAACAATAGTTGATTCAGAGAATAGAATTAAGTTCCAAACTGCTAAAGCTGGGTATGATTCATTCACCACTGCAGGGTACTTATTTAAAAACAAAACAGAGTCAAATACTCATTTCCAAGATGTAAAATATCCTGCTGATTTTTCCTTTAGTGATATAGGATGCTTAACCTCTATAACCAATATGTATCTAAAAGGTAACGATAATATGTTGAGGATTAGAGGTAGGAATGGTTATAGGATGGTTACTAAAAATGATATGGCTAAACAGTGGGGTGTAACAGTTAGAAATGTTAACAGATACTTTAAGAAATTTATAGATAATAACATAATAAAGCACGTTGTTATTTCTGCTAACGGAGAGCTAATCATGGATGGTTATATGTTAAACCCCTTATATATCCAAACTGCACGGAGACTGACTACGCTAACCTACAACATATTCAAAGAAGAGTTAATTCCGATACTAGGTCAATGGGTCTATTCTAGGTTTGAGGAAATAAGTGGAAAAGCAATAGATGGCAGAACTGCTAGGTTAATAGCTGATGATATAGTTGTTAATAATAAAAGACTTTCAGATGTTTTTCCTGTGATAGATAAAAACAATCCAGAGGATTTGTGCAATGAATAGAAGAGCAAGACTAACGCCAATTAGGCAGACGCCTAGAAAGAGATATACTCATTGCAATGACCAAGTAATAATCGATAATATATATAACGTAATAAAAGATGCAGAGCGAGGAGTTAAGAGTTTATTTATTCGCCAAACGCTGGGAGTATCTGAATGGATAAGCTATAAAATCATTGGTAAATTAATAGATGAAGGAAGGGTTATGTTATTTGACGGTAGATTTTATATAAAAGAAGACGGAAGAAGAGTGTTTAAGATTGCAAAGCTAGATGATTATAAATCAAAAAGAAAAGATGCAGGACTAACCATTAAAGAGTTGACCACGCTATCAGGGGTGTCACATACCACAATCTATAAATTGGAACAAGGTTACGCTGTAATGGATAAGACTTTAGCAAAGATTGACCAAATCCTTGAGGGGAAGAAATGAATATTATAATGATAGCTAAAGAAGAAATTTTATTGCTCATATTATTTTTTCAATTATTATATAGATATTAGTAGACATCACTTCTAATAGATATACTCCATAGTGTTCCCCGATTGCTTCTGCAGTTGGGGTTTTCATTGCCAAAAGGTAGATACAGTTGCACCTTACCACAATTAAATATTGACAAATAGCTAAAAAGATTTTATTATATAGGTAGATAATATCAAAGGAGATATAGTTTGAGTAAATTTAGGCATGATGTAGATAAACTAATGGTTCAGTATGAAGTGTTTAAAGACTCTGTTTTTCAGACTGCTTATGACAATAAGATACGTGTCGAGAAGCAAAGACCGTTAGCTATACGTGTTTCTGATAGATTAATAAAAACAAGAGCATTAACCCACGCATCAGCTAAACTTAAGATAGTTGAAGAGGATAGAATAGCTAATCCCCTTAAATACTATTGCCCTAATAAACCTTGCCAAGAAGTAATAGAGGTGTTTGGACATTGTCTAGAAGATAGCAAGGTTCCACTTATTCTAGTCTCAACTGGTAATGGTGTAGGCAAATCAGAGGTAAGTCTCCAGATAATAAGTAACTTAATATTAGGACCTAAGAATGGGTGGTTCAATTATAATATATTTAAACACTTTCCATTCAACAAGAATATATGGTATGTATCAACTCCTAATGTTATCCAGAATAGAGCAATGGATGAGTTCTTTACACCACTTTTCAGGAGAGGACAATATAAAAATACAGCTGGTGAAATAGCTTATCCAGAAAAAGTAAACATGATAGCACAGAAGAAAGGTAAGAACCACACGGCAGTTGCTGATTTCTATAATGAAGTTAAACAGAAGGTAGAGTGGAAAATAGAGTTTAAGACATTTGACCAGCCACTCAAAGAGTTTGAGTCTTCCCAGCCAGGTATTATTATTATAGATGAACCACCACCAGAGGGTGTTTTCAGGGCTTGCTTAGCTCGTACTAGAATGGGTTGTATTATACTTATGCCAATGACTCCACTTGATATAGAGCCTTTCATTTGGGAGATGGTTATTGACAACATAGAGGATGGCGTAAAAGGTTATCATATGATTAATGGGGATGTAAGAGATTGTTCTAAGAAGAACTCCCTGCAAGGTCACTTAGACCATAGTATCATGACAGAAATGATAACGAGATATTCCCCTGATGAGTTTGAAGCTAGAGTAAAAGGTGTTCCTACTCATTTCAAAGAACGTATCTACTCAATGTACGAGGAGAAGAAGCATAAGGTATCTCCTCTAGACTTCCCTATCTTAGATGCTTTATTTTACATTCAAGTGATTGACCCTAAGGATGGTGCTGAATCAGCTATCATATGGATGGCTTATATGCCAAACACTAGATTTATAGTGTTTACTGAATTACCATGCGACCAGTCTAAACCATACTGGAAAGGTAGAAGAAAGTCAACAGCAAAGAAAGAGGTAGAGCTTATGATAGAAATGGAGGCTCTTTATCCAGAGAAGACTATATATAGAATCATGGATAGACATTTCGGCTGGCAGTCAAGAGGTGGAGAAGGTAAGACTTTAGCTTTTAAATATCTTAAAGCTGGTAAAGAGCTAGGGAAGAAGTTTTTTTACTTTGAATCATATTCAGATAAATCAGAAGAGGGTGAAATAGCCTACGGTCATGATGAGGTTAGAGAAATGTTAAACACTACGCTTGACGATGGACACCCTCAACTTGTAATATGGGATAGTTGTTATCATGCTCTGAATGGTATGAGAAAGTATATTAGGAAAGCAGCTAGTACTAAGGCTGAAAATGAGAAACCAACAGGTGGTACTAAAATCGTAGAAAAGTATAAAGATTTTCCTGACTGTGTGAGATATGGTGTTTGTAGTAGTTTCGCAGAGATGCACAAATCAACAACACACACACACACAAAGAAAAAGAAAGGTAGCTTAGGCTATGGGAATAGAGGTCATAAAAAATCAAGGGGTTCACGTGGACTATAAAAAATTAAGTAAAAAACACGCTAAACAGTTCGACGTACAGATGTGGTTTGATAAGTTTCAACACACAAAGTCAATTAGGCAAGCATGGGATAATGACCATGATGAGTTAGCTAAAATAAAGGATAACAACTTTGATGTTGATAATGGTATGCTCAAGGATGTTTCAGATACTATAGTTTCAAAGAACGACCTAAAGAGAACATTAAAGTATAAAGATGCTCAAATCACAGGGTCAGACTTCTTTATAGATGTTATTAAATTAGATAATATTTATGATACAGAACAACAAATATTAGAATCAGAAATCAACTTCTCTCTATCACAAGAGAATATAGCTAAACAAATAGAGTTTGCTAAAGAAGATCAGTCTTGGTATGGCTTAGGTTGGATAAAGAATTACTGGGATAATGAGATGATTAACAATGTATGGCAAACAGGAACGCCTATAACCCAGTACATTGATACTAGAAGAATGTATATTGACCCTAGTTCAACACTACAAGATTTATCAGATATAAACTATACTTTCCATGTTATCACATTAAGCGTAGAAGATGCTAAAATGATGTTTGAAGGTAAAGATGATATGATAGATAGGAATGTATCTAATGCTAAATTTGAATATGGTGAATCTGGATTAGATTATCAAAGTAATAGTTATGTTCATGTTATTATAGCTGAATACAAAAGAATTATTAAAGTTAAAAAGGTTAGAGTTAAAGATACAGATACAGGGTTAACAGAAGTATTAGCTATTGATGATGAGAAAGCTTATAATGAGCTTATAGCTCAAACAGAAGAGCTGGGTAGCATGGAAGTATCAGAAATATTTAATGTTAAAGAAGATGCTGTGTTTACCTTTGCTATGTTCGATGACTCGGCAGTCACCCTTTCAGAACCTATTTATGTAGGACCTAGACTTAGTTATATACCTATTTGTGGTGAACGCTTAGCTAATGACCCTTATCCACGTGGACTAGCTTACTGGTTAAAGGACTTAGAAGTAGTTAGTACAATAGCTTTTTCTGTGGCAACTATGCTTACCACTAAAGCACTTAAAACTAATATGGCTATTCAGGAGGGAGCAATAGTTAACGAGGAAGAGTTCTTAGATGAGAGACAAAACCTTAATGCTCCTCCAGCTCATATAAGTGAAGAGTGGGCTATGAGACATCCAGGTGTTATCCCTATCCAGAATCTAAATGAGAACATTAACCTTATGCCTATGCAGACTATCACAGCTATGCTAACAGAAAGTATGCAAAGTTATACAGGTGCTACTGCTCCAGCAATGGGTGAATCTAAATCAGGTGATAGTGGTATCAAGGTGGCTCAACTACAAAACGCAGCAGGTGTATATCATAAATGGGATGAGAACAATTATCATCTATTTTTAAGACGTATTGGTACATGGTACTTATACACTATTCCAGAGAACAGAGATTATGACCACGATGTTATGGTTAATGATATGAAAGGTAATAAGCTAACAGTATCAGCTAGGGGTGGGCAGTTCCACCCAGAGCAGTATAGAGTAGATGCTACAGTTGAAAGTTCACCAGAAGCAATAAGACAGCAAAAAGTTAATCAAGCAATGCAACTGTATCAAATGGGAGCTTATAGCATGATGAGACTATTGAAAGACTTCGGTATAGTTAACCCTGAACAAATTGTTAATGAAGCTAAAGAAGAGCAAGGTATCTTGCAAGCAGAAGCAATACTTAAAGAGAATCCAGAATTAATGAAATTTGTAATAGATTATAAAGAGAAACAGATAGGCACTGGACAAGATGGTTCGGCTGGACTAGATGTAAGTAATAAGAAGAAATAAATATTTTAAATAGGGCAATGCCAAGGCAACCCAGAAGGAGAATTTAATGGAAGATACTACCAACGTGGGCAATGTTACCCAGCCATCTAACGACGAAACTATTATACGTGTTGAGAAGTCTAAAGCTAATGTTCAGATTAAGGTAGGCGAAGAGTTCGTAACAACTGAATACACACTATTTGACGATGACTCTATTGATGTAAAAACCCCAGAGGGTGTAGATGAAATAGCTTTTCAGGAAGCATTCAACAAGGTATCACCAGAAGCTTTAAAGAATAAAGCAGGTTATGCTAAAAATCTACATGTCAAAGAGCTTGAAGCTCAAAACGCTAAACTAATGGAACAACTTGAAGGCAAGACTAAGGTAGAACCACCTAAGGGCAATGACGTAGTACTCACCCCACAAAAGTTTGGTTTTACTACCCAAGAAGAGCTAGACGATTTCATGATAGATGAACCAGAAGAGTATAACAAAAGACTCCCTCAAATCATCACTAATGAAGTCAACGCTAAGATAGGGAAACTTGATGCTAAATGGGAAACTACACAGAGGGCTACTGTTCTCCAGAACCAAGCAAAGGCAGATGGTATTGAATTATCAGCCTATGAAGCATGGTTACAAGAAAAGGGTTTCGCCAAAAACACAAGTTCTTATTCAGTTTTCAGAGAAATGACAAACCTCCGTAAGAGTTCAACAGGTGCAAAAACCAATAAGGTCAATTTCACAGTTACTCCGAGTGGTGCTCCATTAGGAAAGAAAGTAAACACAGCTGACTATTCATCCGACATCATGGGTGGGTATAAAGCTAAAAACTAAAAAAGGATTTCAAGATGGCAGATAGTAATATACTCGATTTAACGAGTTTACAGAAATTAAACACAGGAGCTAGAGGCTCTTACATGGCTGATTTATATGACCAGTCAATAGATGGTTTAGGTTTAAACATTGAGATTAACATGGCAACATTCATGCCTAGACAGTTCCCTTTAGCTACTATGTTTATGAACAAAGCTAAACAGGGTGGTGGAAACTTCTCATCATTCTCAAAAGGTGATTTCTATTTTGCATGGTTAGAAGACTCTCCAGAATATGTATTAGATAACATCATGACAACAGGAGGTGCTTTTAATCCACTACCAACAGGTAGTGCTGTAGGAACGCTTTCCACAGTTACAGTTGCTTCTTCTGTTGGCTTTAAAATAGGCGATACACTTATCTCTTATGACCCAAATACTACAACTAAGATAGCTTATTTTAGAATTAATTCAATAACAAGTGCGACTGTTATTGTTTTATCTCTACTTAATGCTTCTCCTGGGTTCAATCCAGCTAGTGGTAGTGTTCTTACAGGTATTGGTTCAGCTTATTCAGAAACAGCTGATACACCTGAATCTATGTATTCTAGTCCTTCTAAAAGATATGGTTCATGCCAAATCCAAAGAGATACATTCAAGATGTCTCGTAGAAAGGAACAATCCAGAGAGCAGTATGGTGAAGAGTTTTATTATCAAATTATGAAACTTGCAGAAAGACATAAAGCTAAAATAGAGTACACTCTCCTTTGGGGATATAGACCAGAAGGTTACGATAAACCATATGAAGTAGCTAATGCTATTACAGATGCAGCTGGTGACCCTATCACTATGTCAATGGGCTTAGAACAAGCTATTGGCTTTGCTTATCAGTCTCAAACATCAGGTACATCTCAATCACGTAAGATTGTATGGACTAGAGGTAATACTCTCCGTGCTGACTTACAGGTTAGTATGGATAGATTATTTGAGTATAAGAGTGGTCAAGGTAGTAACAAGTTCATGTTCGGTGGAATCCAGTTGCTAACATTCTTTAGAGCTTTACAAGAACAAAACATTGTAGAGGTTAGAACAGCACAAGAAACATCATTAGGTATCATGGTTACTGAAATAGCTACTGACTCGGGTGTATTGAAATTTATTGAGCATCCACTTATGAAAGGCACAAATGCTAATAAGTTCTTTATCATTGATGATAGTTGTGTTGAGGTTAACTCTTTAATGGCTCCTGTTCTCAAACAACAACAAAAAGGCTTCAATACAGAAATCTTGGTATATGAATACCAATCAGATTGTGGTCTTGCTGTTAAACTCCCTAACTGCCACGCTGCTGGCATAATCTTAGACTAGGAGGATATTATGGCTAAAGGATTACTTGTAGGTGCACAGAGTTACCTCATGGCTTCCGAGAACTTCACAACAACTACCAAGCTTACCATTATTCAAAAAGATACATGGATAACAGCTGTTACTGTTTATAATCATGGTACTGGTGTCGCAACTAGAACACCTACTAGTGGAATTGTTCTAGTACAAAACGGAGCCTACGAAACAATAGGTCGTGTTGCTGTAAATGACGCTGGTATGGGTGTATTATCATTTGCTAGTCCACTTTATGCTAAGGGTGGAATAGTTATCATAGGGTCAGCACTTCATTATGGAGCTATTGACTTACATGCCGTTAAACCAAGCTAAACAAATAAAGTAATATTTGCATAGGAGGGGAAACCCTCCTATTTTATTAGGTAAAGGAGATATATGTATGATAAAATTTAAAGGAATGATAGGTTTAGATGTAGCTGGTGT
>Ga0307987_1001370_pt1 | contig 13348 bp, 12 predicted proteins | sample EllFjometagen181_FD_203157 | JGI IMG/M metagenome (GOLD analysis project Ga0307987, IMG submission 203157) | Marine microbial communities from Ellis Fjord, Antarctic Ocean - #181 | ecosystem: Environmental > Aquatic > Marine > Unclassified | place: Southern Ocean | collected 2014-10-08
GTGTTCTCGTCCTTCTCCCAATCGACCCACAGGCCGCCCATGCTGTAGTGCACAGCGGGGAAGATCTCCATGGGGTGATCCACCGGATCCTTGCCCTTGAAGCTCTCGTAGATCTCCATGATGGCGCCCAGGCGCCGCCGCAGGAAGGCCTTGTCAAGGTGTGTGAGGTCCAGGAAGACCTTGTCGGCGCCGCCGATGCCCAGACCCATCTTCTTGACGGCCTTCCAGATGGCCCGAGAGGCCACGTCGCGGGGCACGGTGTTGCCGTAGGCCGGGTACCACTCTTCGAGGAAGTAGAAGCGCTCGTCTTCCGGGATGGTGCGGGGATCGCGCAGGTCGGTGGGGTCCTTGGGCACCCACACACGGCCACCCTCGCCGCGGGCGGCTTCGGACATCAGGCGGGTCTTGTCTTCGCCCAGCATGCCGGTGGGGTGGAACTGGATGAACTCACCGTGCATGAAGTCGGCGCCCTGCTGGAACACGCGGGAGGCGGCAGCGCCGGTGGAGTTGGTGGAGTTGGTGGACTTGCCGAACACCAGGCCCAGCCCGCCGGTGGCGAGCACCACAGCGTCGGCGTTGAACGACTCGACCTTCATGCTGCGAAGGTCGGTGGCGGTGATGCCGCGGCAGCGACCCTCGCCGTCCTTGATGATGGAGTTGAACTCCCACCACTCGAACTTCTCGACCAGGCCTTGCTCTTCGTAGCGGCGGACTTGTTCGTCCACGCCGTAGAGGAGCTGCTGGCCCGAAGAGGCACCGGCGAAGAGGGTGCGCTTGTTCTTGACGCCGCCGAAGAGCCGCAGGTCGAGCAAGCCTTCGGAAGTGCGCGAGAATGTGACGCCCATGCGCTCGAAGGTGCGGACGAGGCCGGGGGCTTCCTCGCACATGGTCTTGATGGGCGGGTGGTCGCTGATGTAGCCGCCACCCTTGATGGTATCGATGATGTGCTGCTGGACGGAGTCGCGCTGACCCTTGAGATCCATGCAGGCGTTCATTCCACCCTGGGCGCAGGCCGAGTGGGACCGCTTGACCTCGAAGAGGGAGAACAGCTTGACCGGGTAGCCGGCTTCGACGATGCGGAGAGCGGCCCACAGGCCGCCCAGGCCGCCGCCGATGACGATGGTCACGGGCTTCTGCTTGGCTGCCATGTCAGCCTCCGATGTGGGCGGTGAGGGGATTGACGGACAGGAGGGGGTCCATGCCGAAGATGCCGAAGCCGAGCAGGCTGTGGATGCCGAAGAACACCAGCACGGCGAAGAGGGCCAGGGTCACGAGCTGAGCCTGCTTCTGGGCCTTGGCCGTGGTGAGCAGACCCCAGGTGATGCCCATGGTCCACAGGCCGTTGCAGAGGTGGTACAGGGCGAAGGTCATGCCCAAGATGTAGGCGATGGCGCCCAGCGGGTGGGATAGCAGTTCTTGCATTCGACCGAACATGTCGACGGGGGCGTCCCCCTGGAACTCGACCCAGATGCGGGTCCAGCCCACGTGGTAGACGAGGAACGCGAAGATGGCGAAGCCGGAGAGGCGCTGGACCCACCAGGCCCAGTTCCGCATGAACCCGTACTGCATCACGTTGCTCTTGCCCTTCCACCAGATGACCACGCCGTAGACGGTGTGCATCAGGATGGGCAGCGCGATGACGAAGATCTCGGCCAAGTGCACGTAGTTCATGCCCTGGATCTTCTCGACGATGTAGTGGTTGTAGTACTCGGCGCCGTAGCGAGACTGAGAGTTCTCCCACATGTGGAAGACCAAAAAGCCCCCCGCGGGCAGCAGTCCGAGCAGGGAGTGCAGCCGCCGCAGCAGGAAGTGCGGGTTCTGGTAGCTGGCGCTCATGCGGGCTCCGCTGGGTTCGCGTGGGTGCGCGCTTAGATCATCGCGCGCGCAAGAGTGGTTCTGAGGCAGGCTCGATATGACTTCGCCCCCTGCGATGCAATCGGAACGGAGCGACCAAAGTCATGGTTTGGCGCTATCGGTTCCGCCGCCGCAGGCCGGAGAAGAAGAAGCGGAACAGCCCGCCTAGTCCACGGCGGGTGGCTTCGAAGCTGAACAGGCCCGCGAGCTGGCTGTGCGCCACCAGCATGGCCCACAGGGCCGAGCTACCCAGGATGGTGAACGCCCCCAGCAGGGGCACCAGCTTGAGCCCCAGCACCCGGGTCTCGGAGGCGCTGAGCATGATGGCGCCAGCGGTGGAAAGGGCCAGCACGCACATGGCCATGGCGATGCGCAGTCCCGCCTGGCGGATCTCGGTGAGCAGGGCGTCTTGTTCGGGGTTGCGGGTGTCGAGCCGCACCCGGCCCGCTTCGATGTCGGCCAGCAGTTGGGTGGCTTGCAGGGGGAGCTGAGACACGCCGGAGCGCGCCGCCAGCAGCATCTTGGCGGCTTCCGCAGCTATGTGATCGGGGGCGAGCTGCTGGGTGACCAGGCGCTCGGCCAGGGGCCGGACCTCGGCGATGATGTCCTGGTCGGGCAGCAGCTTGCGTGAGATTCCGAAGACCAGGTTGGTGGTGCGCGCCAGCACTGCGTATTCCTTGGGCATCACCAGGCCGTGCCGCGTGATGATCTCGATGTAGTTCATCAGGTTGGCGCTCTGGGTCATCTCCATCAGCGATGCGCCGTGGATCTTGCCCATCTCGAGCTCGATCTCCGCCTTGAGCGCCTTGAGATCCAGCCGCCCACGGCTGGCACCCGCCCGGGTGAAAGCCAGGATGAGGCCGTCGGCGTCCTTGAATACCATGGACATGAAGATGGACGAGACCACCTGCTGCATCTCGGCGCTGATGGTGCCCACCAGCCCGAAGTCCAGGTAGCCCAGCCGGCCATCGTCCAGCACCAGCAGGTTGCCGGGGTGGGGGTCGCCGTGGAACAGGCCGGTGTCGAAGACCTGGGTGTAGGAGGCTTCGATGAGCTTGTGGGCCAGGGCGTGGGCTTCGGGGTCGTCGGGTTGGATACAGTGGAAGGGGCGGCCCTCGAGCAGCTCGAGGGTGAGCACCCTGCGGCCCGACTGCGCCCGGTAGACCACAGGCACGACCACGTCGGGGAGCTTCTCGGCGATGGCGGCGCGGAAGCGCTCGCAGCTGTTGGCTTCCTGGAAGAAGTCCAGCTCCTGGTTCAGGGCTGCGTCGAACTCCGAGACGATGGCGGCGGGGGTGTAGATGCCCGGGAGGGACAGGCGACCTTCCACCAGACGGGCCAGGGTGTAGAGGATGCGCAGGTCGGCCTGGACCGTGGCCACGATATCGGGTCTGCGGACCTTGACCGCGACGGGGGTGCCGTCATGCAGCACCGCCCGGTGTACCTGGGCGATGCTGGCCGAGGCCAAGACCTGCTCTTCAAAGCTGGCGAAGATCTCGTCGAGGGGAGCGTGCAGGTCGTCCTCGATCACCTCGCGGATGGCCGGGAAGTCCACCGGTGGCACCCGGTCCTGCAGCTGCTGGAGCTCTTCGGCCAGGCGGGCCGGGATGATGTCGGGCCGCACGGACAGGATCTGGCCCAGCTTGACGTAGGTGGGGCCCAGTTCCCCCAAAGCCTCGCGCACGCGGACGGTCCAGTGGGCGCTTTCGCCGTGGGTGGCGTCGTCTTCGGGCATGTAGCGGCCCAGGCCGGCCTGAACGACCAGCCGGCCGAAGCCGTGGCGGGTGAGCACCCCGAGGATCTCGGAGACGCGGCCGATGTCGGTGACGTTGATCTGGGCCATGCCCGCAACCTATCAGGAAGCGGCTATCCGCACTCCCCCGTCCGCGTCGCCCTGGCCACCGTGGCCCAGCAGCTGCCGAGGGTGTCGGGGTCGTAGGCTTCGCAGTCGTCGAAGGCCACCGGCACGGTGGCAGTGCGGAAGACCAGGTCGTCTCCGAGATCGTCGCCGGCCATCACCGCGTGGCTGGTGATGCGGCAGTCGGGGTCGTGGGGGTCGGTGCTTTCGAGCTCCATCCACACGAAGAAGTTGTCCGCGTAGCCGTGCACCTCGGCCCAGGCGCTCTCCGTGCTGGCGCCCCAGGCCGACTCGCGCACGGAGATGCTGCGGTCCGTGCCCTGGGCCGAGAAGCAGAGATAGCCGCTGGTGGGGCTGCCTTCGGGGGCGTCGGTGTCGCTGGCCACCAGCTCGCCGGACACGCTGTAGCCCCCTGTGATGTCAGGCGGCTCGAGCCCCCCGAACAGAACGATGCCGGCCCGCTGCATGCAGTCCAGCAGGTCGTCGTCGTCGATGGGGGCCTGTGCGGTGTCGGTGGACCCTCGCCACCAGCCCGTGTCGGGCAGGCCAACACCCCCTTCGCCGAAGTCCGGCCCGTCGCCGGTGCAGGCGAGCAGGAGCAAGGGGAGGGCGGTGAGCGTGGGCATGACGTGGTCCGGGTGGACCCCCAGTATGCCCTCAGTATGCTCTCAGTACGACCGGGAGAAGATGGCCATGTGGGTGGCCGGCTTGCCCGACTCGAAGCAGACCTTTCCCTTGGCTTCTTCCTGACCCTCGAGGGGGAAGCAGCGGACCGTGGCGCGGGTCTCGGCCTTGATGCGGTCCTCGACCTCGGGATCGTCGCACCAGGGCACGAGGTACCAGCCGCCTTGGGACTCGAGCAGGCCCTTGAACTCATCGTAGGAGTCGCAGCGGTAGGTGCGTTCGGTGCGGAAGGCCAGGGCCTTGTCGTACATCTCCTGCTGGATCTCGGTCAGGACCTCCCCGACGCGATCGGCGACGCCGTCGACGGGGATGGGGAACTTCTTGCCGCCGATGCGGCGGGCGGCGAAGACGGATTCCTTCTTCATGTCTCGGGGGCCGACCTCGAGGCGCAGGGGCACGCCCTTGCGCTCCCACTCGAAGTACTTGGCGCCGGGCTTCATCTTGTCGCGGGTGTCCACGTGGACCCGGACGCCCGCGGCCTTCAGCTGATCGCGTACGCCATAGGCGTAGTCCAGCAGCTCTTCGCGCTGGGCGTCACCCCGCCAGATGGGGGTGATGACCACCTGGATGGGGGCCAGCTTGGGCGGCAGCACCAGGCCGACGTCGTCGCTGTGGGCCATGATGACCGCGCCGACCAGTCGGGTGGAGACCCCCCAGGAGGTGGCCCAGACGTACTTGCGCTCGCCGTCGGCGTCTTGGAACATGACGTCGAAGGCCTTGGCGAAGTTCTGGCCCAGGAAGTGCGAGGTACCGGCCTGCAGGGCCCAACCGTTCTGCATCATGGCTTCGATGCAGTAGGTGTCCACGGCGCCGGCGAAGCGCTCGTTGGCCGTCTTGATCCCCTTGACCACGGGGATGGCCATGGTCTCGGCGGCGAAGTCGGCGTAGACGCCCAGCATCTTCACGGTCTCTTCCACCGCTTCTTCCTCGGTGGCGTGGGCCGTGTGGCCTTCCTGCCAGAGGAACTCGGTGGTGCGCAGGAACGGGCGGGTCTTCATCTCCCAGCGGATCACGTTGGCCCACTGGTTGATGAGGATGGGCAGGTCGCGGTGGCCGGAGATCCAGTCCCGGTACATGTTCCAGATGATGGTCTCGCTGGTGGGGCGCAGGACCAGGGGCTCTTCGAGCTTCGATGCCGGATCGGGCTCGACCCCGGGCTTGCCGTCGATCTCGCAGGCGCGCAGGCGGTGATGGGTCACCAGGGCGCACTCCTTGGCGAAGCCCTCGACGTGCTCGGCTTCCTTGGACAGGAACGACATGGGGATGAGCATCGGGAAGTAGGCGTTGACGTGGCCGGTGTCCTTGAAGCGCCGGTCCAGGTCGTCCTTCATGGACTCCCAGATAGCGAAGCCGTGGGGGCGGATGACCATGCAGCCCTTGACGGGGGAGTAGGAGAACAGCTGGCCGGCCTCGAGGACGTCGAGGTACCAGCGGCTGTAGTCCTTTTCCCGGGGGGTGATGCTCTGCTCGTGCTTGCTCATACTGTCTCCTGTCTGGACCGCTGTCATGGGCCTGAGCGCGGCGTATAACGCCTCCCCCTTCCCTGTCACAGGGCCTACGGAGTGGGCGATGGGGATCTACGCTGCGCTTCGCATCCACCACCGAGGTGGGTATGCTTCATCCCGATACCCATGCCGCCCTGCGCCCGCCGCTACACACGTCGCTACGCACGTTGCTACACTCGTGCCGGAGACGCCCATGACCCGCCCGTTCGTCACCTTCGCCGCTCTGTCCACCCTGGCGCTGTTCGCCTGCCGCACCGAGCAGCGGGATCGTTTCCCCGTGAACGACGAGACCGGCGACGCCGAGGACTGCCCTGGCTGCTTCGATGCGGCGTACATGCTGTGGAATCTCCAGGGCGCACTGCACGATGGTGAGCTCCAGCCCGTGAACACCGATAGCGGCCAGCGCCCAGCGCTGCTGTCGGTGGTGCTGGTGGACGTGGACTGGTGGTGGGCCCTCGAAGACGCCGCCACCGACGAGTACATCGACCCCTTCGACTACAGCTGCACCATGACCTACACGCCCACGGTGCGGCAGGGCACGACGGCGCCCTCGGCGATGCTGGACTGGGAGATCGACCTCGAGCCCATCTCGAGCGACTGCGGTGAGCTGGACCCCGACTGGGTGGACAGCGACTTCCACACCCAGCTGGCCGACTGGGGCATGGAGATGATCGCCGAGCCCCTCGACAGCAAGATGGAAACCAACCTGACCACCGCCTTCGATGAAGACGAACAGGACTGGGACGTGGATGGCGCCCCCTTCTACTTCGGGTTCAGCTCCCTGGTGGACGGTCGCGTGGTCTACAAGGACGACGATGGCGAAACCATCCAGGGCCACTACGGCCGCGCCTACGCGGTGGACGAGGACATGGCCATCGCCAACGAGGACAGCGGCGGCACCCTGCTCACCACGCAGCAGATCGGGGCGGAGCAGGACGCTTGGTTCGAGATCTTCGCCTGGACCTTCTTCTCCCCCTTCGAGCGGCTGCGCTAACGTACCGAACGCTGACAAAGGGGGACGTTTCCCGGGAGGCTCTGCTCGGGAGGTGAGGTTATGATCGCCTTCGTTTTACCCAGCTAAGTGGAGTCCCCCATGGCACCCATCGATCAGCTCTGTGTGAACACCCTTCGCGGTCTGGCCATCGACGCCATCCAGAAGGCCAACTCCGGTCACCCCGGCTTGCCCATGGGCATGGCCGATGTGGCCTATGTGCTGTGGTCGCGCTTCCTGGGCTACGACCCCGCCTGGCCCGAGTGGCCCGACCGCGACCGCCTGGTGCTCTCCGGTGGCCACGGCTCGATGTTGCTGTACGGCTTGCTGCACCTGTCCGGCGTGGACCTCGAGCTCGACGAGATCCGCAACTTCCGCCAGCTGGGCGCCCGCACCACGGGCCACCCCGAGGTGGGCGAGATCGGCATGGTCGAGACCACCACCGGCCCCCTGGGCCAGGGCTTCGCCAATGCCGTTGGCATGGCCATGGCCGAGCGCATGCTGCGGGAGCGCTTCGGCGCTGAAGTCTGCGACCACCGCACCTGGGTCCTCTGCGGCGACGGCGACGTCATGGAAGGCATCTGCTACGAGGCGGCCTCCCTGGCCGGGCACCTCGGGCTGGGCCGGCTCGTCGCTCTGTACGACGACAACAGCATCACCATCGACGGCACCACGGGCCTGGCCTTCTCCGAAGACCGCGTGGCGCGCTTCGAGGCCCTGGGCTGGCACGTCCAGGTCATCGATGGTCACGACCACGGCCAGATCGCCGGCGCCATCCAGGCCGCCCTCATCGACCCCCGCCCCTCGGTGGTCTGCTGCCGCACCATCATCGGCCGCGGCTCCCCCAACAAGGCCGGCAAGTCCGCCTCCCACGGCTCCCCCTTGGGCGTCGACGAAGTGCGCCTCACCAAGGAAAACCTCGGGCTGAACCCCGACGAGCACTTCGCGGTGCCAGCGGAAGTCCTGGCCCGCTTCCGCGAGCGCGATGCCGAGCGCGCCACCACCTCGGCCGCCTGGAAGCAGCGTGTGGCTCAGTCCGGCCGCAGCGCCGAGCTCGAGGCCATCCTGAACCCCGATGTGTCCAGCGCCCTCGAGCAGGTCGAGTGGCCCCAGTTCCAGACCGGAGCGTCCATCGCCACCCGTAAGGCCGGCGGCGCAGCGCTCAACGCCATCGCCGCGGCGGTGCCCAGCCTCATCGGTGGCTCGGCCGACCTGGCGGGCTCCAACTGCACCTACCAGCCCGACGGTGGCGACGTCACGTCCCGGGACTTCCAGGGCCGCAACATCCACTTCGGCATTCGCGAGCACGGTATGGCCTCCATCTGCAGCGGCATGGCCCTGCACGGCGGCGTGCGTCCCTACTGCGCCACCTTCATGGTGTTCCACGACTACATGCGCCCCGCGGTGCGGCTGGCGGCCTTCATGAAGCTGCCGGTGGTCTATGTCTACACCCACGACTCCATCTTCGTGGGCGAAGACGGCCCCACCCACCAGCCCATCGAGCACCTGATGGCCATGCGCACCCTCATGGGGCTCACGGTCATCCGGCCGGCCGACGCCGCCGAGACCGCCGTGGCCTGGAAGATCGCCATGCAGCGCAGCGATGGCCCCACGGCTCTCTGCCTCACCCGCCAGGGCCTGCCGGTGCTCGATCGCGCCGAGCTCGGCCCGGCCGAGGGCATCGAGAAGGGGGGCTACATCCTCAGCGAGGCCGGCGCCGATCCCGAGCTGGTGATCATCGGCAGCGGCTCCGAGGTGACCCTGGCCCTCGAGGCGCAGGCCCGGCTCGAAGCCGACGGCATCCCCACCCGCGTGGTCAACATGGCCTCCTGGGATCTGTTCGACGCCCAGGATGTCGCCTACAAGCTCGAGGTGCTGCCGGGCGACCTGCCCAAGGTCAGCGTCGAAGCCGGCATCACCCAGGGCTGGGAACGCTACGTGGGCCTCGGTGGCGCCATGGTGGGCATCGACCGCTACGGCCTGTCCGCTCCGGGCAAGCAGGTGGCCGAGACCTTGGGTCTCACCACCGACGCCGTGGTGGAAGCTGCGCGCAGCCTCCTGTAGCCGCCACCGCCCTCGTCAGGGCGCCAGCGCCCCCGCTTCGGCCAGCAGCTCTCTCAGGGCGGGGGTGAGTCGTTTGTCCGGGTGAAGCACCACATGGATGCTGCGCCGGGGTCGGACCCCTGAGACCCGCACGGGGGCCAGCTCGCCGCGCTCGATCTCCCGGGCCACGGCGAGGCTGGACAGCCAGGCCCAACCCACCCCGGCTCGGACCAGGGCTTTGACCGCCTCGGGGCCAGTGAGCTGGATGCGCCGGACTGGACGGCCGGGTCGCGGACCCAGCGCAGCCTCCACGTGCGCTCGGGTGGCTGAGCCCGGCTCCCGCTGCACCTGGAGGTGGGCGTCGAGCTCCGCCACCGTCACCGTTAGGCCCGCCAGCGGGTGTTGTGGCCCCGCCACGCAGGTGACGTCGTCCTGGAGCAGTGGCCGATGATCCAGGCTGCCGTGCTCCAGGCGCCGCCCCACGAACCCCACATCGATGGCGTTGCTCGACAGGGCTTTGCCCACCTCGGCGCTGTTGGTCACGGTGTAGTGGATGTCCAGCGCAGGCATCCTCTGTAGCAAACGGGCGATGATGCCGGGCACCACGTAGAGACCGGGGGTGGTGCCGGCGCCGATGCGCAGGCTTCCGCCCCGGAGCCCGCCCAGGGCCCGCAGGGCTTCCTCGGTGCGGGTGACGTCCCCCAGCAGGCGAGCGCCGTCGTCGGCCAGCAAGCGGCCGGCCTCGGTGAGGTGGACCGCCTTGCCCAGCCGCTCGAACAGGGGCACCCCCAGCGCCGTCTCGAGCTGCTTGACCTGGCGTGAGACTGTGGGCTGGCTTCGACCCAGGGCCCTGGCAGCGCGGGTGAAGCCGCCATGGCCGGCGACGGCGAGGAAGGCGCGGAGGTGCTCGAGGTCCATGGGTGTCCATCCAGTATTCGAATCGTTTCCATACGAATAATACGCTGTTTGGATGCGACGGTCTGGGTCATGTTGATGCCATGGAACATCAGGCCAGCGCTCTGTCCCCCGCCGCCCTGCGCGAGGCCGTGGGTGAGGCCTACACCGCCGTAGCGGCGGCGCCCGACGGGCGGCATCCGTTCCCGGTAGGTCGGGACTTCGCAGAGCGAGCGGGGTTCCCCGACGCGCTGCTGGATGGTCTCCCCGTCCGGTCGGTGGAGGCCTTCGCGGGTGTGTCCAATGTGTCCCTGACCGCCCCCATCGAGCCTGGCATGTCCGTGCTGGACCTGGGCTGTGGCGCGGGCCTGGACGCGCTGGTGGCCGCCCAGCGGGTGGGCCCTTCCGGCCGGGTGGTGGCCGTGGACTTCAGCCCGGAGATGGTGGCCCGCACCCGGGCCGCCGCCGAGGCCCTCGGGCTCACGCAGCTCGAGGCTCGTTGCGCGCCGGGCGAGAACCTGGATCTCGAGGACGCCAGCTTCGACGTGGCGTTGGTCAATGGGCTGTTCAACCTCAACCCGTTCCGCGCCGAGGTGATGTCCGAGCTGGCCCGTGTACTTCGACCCGGGGGAAAGCTCCGGATCGCAGAGCTCGTGCTCGTGCGTCCCGTGGCCGCCCGCGCCACCGCGAGCCTGAAAGACTGGTTCTCGTGAACCGCGGGTGCTGTGGAGGGCGGGGCCTTCCTGAACGAACTCCTGAACACGGGCTTCTCCGCGGCCGAACTCCTGGACGCCCACCCCACGGCGCGGACCCAGAACCCGAACATCCTGGCCGCCGAGGTGCTAGCTACGCGCTGACCTTTCGCTGGCGGGCGTCCCAGCGTCGCCACAGCAGGTAGACCGCGGGGATGATCACCAGGGTCAGCAGGGTGCTCGAGATGAGCCCACCCACCATGGGCGCGGCGATGCGCTTCATCACCCGGGTGCCGGTCTCGGTGCCGAACATGATGGGTAGCAGGCCCAGCAGGGTGCTGGTCACGGTCATCAGCTTGGGCCGCACGCGGTCCACGGCGCCCTCGCTGATGGCGGCCTTCATGGCGGCCAGGTCCACTAGGGGCGTGTGGGGCATAGGCGGCGCAGGCCTTGCGAAGGCAAGGATCTGTGACGCCGGTTCCGGATCGTCGCGAGGGCCGTGAGGCGTGCGCCTGGGCATGTTCTGGGTGGTGGTGGTGGTCGAAGGCGTGCTTTCAGCACGTCGAGCTCATCGCTGCCGGCCAGGGCGAGTCCGGGTGTGCGGATCGCGGGCCGGAGCAGATTCGGAATGCCCCACGGGCTCCTAGACGACCCTCGCGGGCCCAGCGGTGCCAAGCCTCGTCCAGGTAGACCAGCATCACCACGCCGGTCTCGGCGGCCAGCCCGGCCAGGGCGATGAGCCCCACGGCCACGGCCACGGACCAGTTGTAGTCGAAGGCCCACAGCAGCCACACCGAGCCCACCAGGGCGAAGGGCAGGGTGCCCACTTCTTTGGAGGCGGCGATCACGGCTTCGAGCTGTGGTTGATCCGGGGCTCGCTCCCGGTGATTGTGCAGGTCCTCCATGTGCCTCGACTTCTCCGCGCTAGGGTTGGACCTATGATCAGCGTGGTGAGGTGGGCCTTAGCCTCGAGAACAGCGAACACTGCGAACAGCCTGCGGGCAGAGCTGCCAACGGGCAGCGAGCAGGCCCCCGCCGTGTATCGACACGCGTGGCAGGAGCTGGCCGTGATCAGGAGGCCTCATGGGGTCGTCGATGGCGCTTTCGAGTGTGTCGGTGGTGAGCAACTCCCTGCTCCTAAGGCGCTGGAGGGTGAAGGTATGAGCGAGAGCATGAGCATCGGAACCCTGGCGCGTCGCAGCGGGGTGCCGGCCAAGACCATCCGGTACTACGAGAGCGTCGGTCTGCTCCCCGCCCCCGCGAGAGCCGCCAACGGCTATCGGGTCTACAGTGCCGCGGCGCTCATGAGCCTGGGCTTCGTGGCTCGCGCTCGAGCGGCGGGCTTCCCCATCGAGGATGTGCGCGGCTTGCTCTCCCTGTGGCGCGATCCCGAACGGGCGAGCGCCGAGGTCAAGGCCATCGCCCAGCGGCGCCTCGCTGACATCGAACACCAGCAGGTTGAGCTCCAGGCGCTCCGAGAGACCCTGTCGGCGCTCGTTGAACGCTGCCCCTGCGACAGCGAGCCCCACTGCCCGAACCTGGACGACCTGTCGGAGCGGAAACTGCGCCCCCAATGAGCCTCTCATCGCGGCAACGCAACGCTGGCTACGACGCCCATACGAACTGCTGATCGTCCGAATCACGCTCACCAGACACCGACACCGACACTGACGTCGATACCGAACCTTGCCTCTGGGATGGGGCCACAGGCTCGCGGAACGGGTTCACGCAGTCTCCATCGCCCGCCGTTCCCGCTCGTGAAGGAACCACCGCCACAGCAGGTAGACCGCAGGGATGATCACCAGCGTCAGGATGGTCGAGCTCACCAGGCCGCCCACCATGGGGGCCGCGATGCGCTTCATCACCCGTGTACCCGTCTCGGTACCGAACATGATGGGCAACAGGCCGATCATGGTTGTGGCCACGGTCATCAGCTTGGGTCGCACACGATCCACCGCACCCTCCATGATGGCGGCCTTCATGTCCTCGATCGTGTTCATGCGGCCCTCGGCCCGGAAGCGGTCGATGGCCTCTTCCAGGTAGACCAGCATGACCACCCCGGTCTCTGCGGCGAGCCCCGCCAGGGCGATGAAGCCGACCCCCACGGCCACGCTCATGTTGAAGCCCATCAGGTACATCAGCCAGATACCGCCCACCAGCGCGAAGGGCAGCGTGGCCATCACGATGGCGGTCTCACCGACACGGCGGAAGTGGACGTAGAGCAGGATGAAGACGATGCCCAGGGTCAGCGGGACGACCACACGCAGGCGCTTGGCTGCGCGCTCCATGTACTCGTACTGGCCGGACCAGACCATGCTGACCCCCGCCGGTAGCTGCACCTGTTTCTGAACCACCTCCTGGGCGGTCTTGACGTAGCCGCCCAGGTCCCGGCCTTCCGGGGTGTCCTTGTCCAGGTCCACGTAGATCCAGGCCGTGCGACGCGCGTTTTCGCTCTTGATGGCGGGTGGGCCCTTGGAGATGCTGATGTCGGCCACCTGGGACAGGGGCACGGTGTGGCCCATGGGGGTGGGCACCGCGACACCGCGCAGGGCCTCGATGTCATTGCGGAGTTCCCGCGGGTAGCGCAGGTTCACCGGGTAGCGCTCGAGGCCCTCGACGGTCCAGGTGACGTTCATGCCTCCGATGGCTGTACGCACCACTTCCTGCACGTCGGCCACGGCCAGCCCGTAGCGGGCCGCCTCGGCGCGGCGAACGTCGATGTCGATGAAGTTGCCACCCGTGACCCGCTCGGAGTAGACGCTGGCGGTGCCAGGGATCTCGCGGACCACGGCCTCGATGCGCTCACCCAGGGCGTTGAGCTCCTCCA
>Ga0307987_1001371_pt1 | contig 13347 bp, 8 predicted proteins | sample EllFjometagen181_FD_203157 | JGI IMG/M metagenome (GOLD analysis project Ga0307987, IMG submission 203157) | Marine microbial communities from Ellis Fjord, Antarctic Ocean - #181 | ecosystem: Environmental > Aquatic > Marine > Unclassified | place: Southern Ocean | collected 2014-10-08
ATGTTAAAAAAACCAATACTATATTCATTTATTAATAAACAAAATTCTTTAGTATGTGATAAAAAAAAGACTTTTTTAAATATAAGTTATAGTTTAAAAAACATTGAAAATACTATTTTTTGTTCTATTAGAGCTATAGTTAATTTAATTAATGAATATATAAAAATAAATAGATTATCTAAAAAAACAAGTAAAAAAAATAAAAATTCATTAAAAAAAAATGATCCTGTACGATTCTATTTGCGAAAAATGGGTTCTGTTAATTTATTAACTCGTAATGGAGAAATTGGTATTGCTAAATGTATAGAGAAAGGAGAATCAGAAGTTGCTAATGCAGTTTTAAGTACTTACATATGTTTAAAAAATATTTTAGAATTAGGTACTTTATTAAAAGATAAAAAGATTAGAGTTAAAGAAATTGTAAAAGAAAATGAATCTGGTAAAGATGGTAAAACAATTAATTTTAATGAATCTAGAGTAACAGAACGTGTTTTAGATATAATAGAAGATTTATGGAAATTAGATAATAAATTAAAAAAAGAAATTAAATTAAGTGAAATTACTGATAAAAAAAATATATATATAAAAAAAATACAAAAGATAAAATTACAAATAATTAAAAAACTAGAAGATTTAAAGATAAATAAACGTCAAGTAGAAAAAATTGTACAACACATTAAGATACTTGTTAGAAGAATTCAACGATCTGAAGGTGAATTATTACAAATTCAACAATATTCATCTAGTACAATTTATATTTTATTTGAAGAAATAAAAAATTATATAGATAATCCAGAAAAAAATTATTTATTAGAAAAAAAATATAATATAAAAGGCGAGACATTAAAACATTGGTATAAAATAATTCTAAGAGCTATATATTGTGGTATTAGCATTAAAAATGAATTTAAAATTAATATTGATGATTTACATAAAACATATAAACAAATTCAAATTGGAATGAGAAAAGCAATTCATGGAAAAGAAAAATTAATAGAGGCAAATTTAAGATTAGTTGTATCTATAGCTAAAAAGTATATAAATAGAGGATTGCAGTTTTTAGATCTTATACAAGAAGGAAATATAGGATTAATGAAAGCTGTTGATAAATTTGAATATAAACGTGGATATAAGTTTTCAACATATGCTACATGGTGGATTAGACAAGCTATTACTAGAGCTATTGCAGATCAAGCAAGAACTATTCGTATACCTGTTCATATGATAGAAACAATAAATAAATTAATTAGAATAAGTAGACATTTATTACAAGAATTAGGGAGAGAACCTACTCCAGAAGAATTATCACAACATATGTTAATAAGCACAGAAAAAGTTAGAAAAATTTTAAAAATAGCAAAAGAACCGATTTCTTTAGAAACTCCAATTGGTGATGATGAAGAAAATGGAAGTTTATTAGGTGATTTTATTGAAGATAAAACAATTGTTAATCCTTCTAATGCTATAATATTAATGAATTTAGGAGAGCAAACTCGTAAAGTATTAGCGACATTAACTCCAAGAGAAGAAAAAGTTTTAAGAATGCGATTTGGTATTGGTGAAAAATCAGATCATACATTAGAAGAAGTAGGACAAGATTTTGAAGTCACTAGAGAGAGAATAAGGCAGATAGAGGCTAAAGCATTAAGGAAGCTGCGGCATCCATCTAGAGCAAAAAAATTATTTGCATTTGCTGACTTTATAGAGCCTACTATAAAATTTGATGTTAATTAAAAATATTTTTTCTTTACAATTATTAAATTAAGTAATAAAATTTTTATTATTTCACTAATAGGCTCGTAGCTCAGTGGTAGAGCGTTCGGCTCATAACCGACAGCGCGCAGGTTCAAATCCTGTCGGGCCTAAAAGTTTTATTTTTATAATTAATAAATTTTCATTATAAATAAAATTATTAAAATATATTATTTTTTTATAAATAATATTATTATAATTAAATTTATTTATTATTTTAATTAAAATACTTTTTATTAATATAGGAATTACAAATGCTTTCTTTTATGCAATCTGATTCTGAAATTTATCAACTTTTATGTTCTGAAATTGAAAGACAAAAAAATGGAATTAACTTAATAGCAAGTGAAAATTATACATCTAATAATATTCTTATGGCAACAGGGAGTATTTTAACAAATAAATATGCTGAAGGATATCCTAAATCAAGATATTATAGTGGATGTGATATATATGATAAAATAGAATCAATAGCTATTAAAAGAGCAATGAGTTTATTTAATGCAGAACATGCTAATGTGCAAGCACATTCAGGTTCGAATGCAAATCTAGGTGTATATTTTTCTGTGCTGAAACCTGGTGACACTATTATGGCTATGAATCTGGATCACGGAGGTCATTTAACACATGGATCTAGAGTTAATTGTTCTGGTAAAATATATAATGTTATTTCTTATGGTGTATCAGCTGAAGATGGATTAATTGATTATGATTTAGCTTATGATTTAGCAAAAAAGCATAATCCAAAATTAATAGTTGTAGGAGCTTCTTCATATCCACGTACAATAAATTTTGAAAAATTTGCAGAAATAGCAAAAATAAATAATTCTTTTTATATGGCAGATATTGCACATATTGCAGGATTAGTAGCCACAAAATTACATCCTTCTCCATTTCCACATGTTGATTTTGCTACTTCAACAACGCATAAAACTTTGAGAGGACCTAGAGGTGGTATAATTTTATCTAAATTAAAGTATAAAAAAAGAATTGATAAAAGTATATTTCCAGGGTTGCAAGGAGGACCTTTAATGCATGCAATAGCGGCTAAAGCTGTCTGTTTTAATGAAGCTAATAGTGAAATGTTTTATAATTATCAAAAACAAGTTTTAGCAAATGCATTAGCTCTTTCAGATTCTTTAAAAAAAAATGGATTCCATTTACTTACTGGTGGCACTGATACACATATGTTATTAATTGATGTAAGTAAATTACATATGACAGGAGATGAGTGTCAAAAAAAATTAGAAAATATTAATATATATGTAAATAAAAATAAAATTCCATATGATAAGAACAGTGCTTTGGTAACAAGTGGAATTAGAATTGGAACACCTGCTATTACAACACAAGGAATGAAAGAGATAGATATGGTGAATATAGCAGATATAATTACTAATTGTTTATATAGTAGAAAAACAGAAGATGTTTTAAAAAGAGAAGTGCTTCAATTATCTATTAATTATGAAAATAAGTTTATCAAAGAATATTGTAAAACATTAAAAATATAATCTTAAAAAAGTTATTAAAGGAGGTTTTACTAATGAATATTTTTTTTTTAAATTTAGATTTACAAAAAGTAAAAAGTGATATAGCAAAATGGAAAAAAGATTTTATTTTTGAAACTAATAAAAATGATATGTCTTGTGATAATATAACTTTTTTTTCTTTATACAGTATTGTTGACATAATAAATAATAAAAATTTATATAATATGCCAGGACAAAGTCCATTCATGAGAGGAATTCATGCCTCTATGTATAGAAATAAAAGGTGGACTATTAGACAATATGGAGGGTTTGGTTCATCTGAAGAAACTAATAAATATTATCATAATTGTCTTAAAAAAGGACAAAAAGGGTTGTCTATTGCTTTTGATTTACCTACTCATAGGGGAATTGATTCAAATGATCCAAGTGCATTAGGAGATATTGGCAGAACTGGTGTAGCTGTAGATTCTATAATAGATATGAAAAATATATTTAAACTTATTCCATTAGATAAAATAAGTGTATCTATGACAATGAATGGTGCAGTCCTTCCAATTCTAGGTGGGTATATAGCATCTGCTGAAGAAATGGGTTTTAAAAAAGAAAAATTAAGAGGTACAATACAAAATGATATATTAAAAGAATTTATTGTAAGAAATACTTATATATATCCGCCAGAAGCATCTATGAGAATAGTCGGTGATATTATTGTATATTTATCTAAAAATATGCCTAATTTTAATTCAATAAGTGTTAGTGGATACCATTTTCAGGAATCGGGAGCTGATTTACCTTTAGAACTTGGATTGACTATAGCAAATGGTATTGAATATGTGAAATTAGCTATGCAAAAAGGATTAGATATAGATCAATTTGCTCCTAGAATAAGTTTTTTCTTTGCAACTGGTATGAATTTTTATATGGAAATAGCAAAACTTAGAGCAGCTAGATTATTATGGTCAAATGCAATGGATCAATTTAATCCAAAAAATATAAAATCCAAGATGTTAAGAACTCATTGTCAAACATCTGGATGGAGTTTATCAGCTAAAGAACCATATAATAATATTATTCGAACTACAATTGAAGCAATGGCATCTGTTTTTGGAGGAACTCAATCATTACATACAAATGCTTTTGATGAAGCTCAAGGATTACCTACCGATTATTCTGCTAAAATTGCAAGAAATACACAATTAATATTACAACATGAAACAGGAATACCTGATATTATAGATCCGTGGGGAGGATCTTATGCCATTGAAGCGTTAACTCAAAAAATATATAATGAAGCTTTAGTAATTATAAAAAAAATAAAAGATCATGGAGGTCCAATAATAGCAAGTAATATTGGATTGCAAAAAAAATGGATTTTAGAACATGCTATAAAAAGACAAGCAAAAATAGATTCTCTTGAAGAAGTAATTATTGGTGTTAATAAATATTCAGATGAAAGAAGCGTGATATTAAAAGATAAAAACAAATTAAGAACTATAGATGGAGATAAGGTTAGATTACAACAAATAAATAGTATTAAAAATTTATATGTAACTCGTAATGTAAATAATCATAAAAAAGCATTAAAACAATTAAAGAATTGTGCAGAAAATAATAAAGGTAATTTATTAGAAGAATCTATAAATGCTATGAAAGCTAGAGCAACAGTTGGAGAAATATCTAATATTTTAAGTGATGTTTTTAGTAAACATTCTATAGAAATTAATACTATAGTAGGTGTCTATAAAAATAATTATAAAAATAAAGATGATTTTATAAAAATAAATGAAAAAGTTTCAAAATTTGAAATAAAATATGGAAGACGACCAAGAATATTATTAACTAAAATTGGACATGATGGACATGACCGAGGATTAATTGTAATAGCTTCAGGTCTATCTGACATGGGATTTGATATAGATTTATCTCCTTTATTTCAATCTATTGAAAAAATTGTTAAAGATGCAATAGAAAATGATGTTCATGTATTGGGAATATCTACTTTAAGTGGTGCACACATGGAGTTAATGCCTATATTATTAAAAAAATTAAATGAATCTACTAATAATATTAATGTCATAATGGGAGGTATTATACCTGAATCTGATATACAATATTTAAAATCTATTGATATAAAAGAAGTTTTTGCTCCTAATATTTCAATATTAAAAATTGCGACAAATATAATTGATATTATTGAAGAATCTTTTTGTGAATAGAAATGAATTTTAATTATAAAGATAAAATTGATGATATTTGGAATGGTATAGTAAATAGAGATTATGGATTTCTAGGAAAAGGTATTAGTCTTATTGAGAATACTAATTTAAAAAATTATGAGTATCAATTAAAAATATTGCAATTAGCTATTAATAGAATAAAAAAAAAGAATATGTCTTCTTTAATAATAGGAGTTACAGGAACTCCAGGAGCGGGAAAAAGTACATTTATTGATACTTTAGGAGACTATATTATAAAAAAAAGTAATAAAACTATTGCTGTATTAGCTATAGATCCTAGTAGCCCAATTACTAAAGGAAGTATAATGGGTGATAAGATAAGGATGACTAAATTATTAAATCATAAAAGAGCATATATAAGAGGAAGTAATAATAAAGATTCTTTATTATCTATAGGTATCAAAGTTTATGATATTATTCTTTTATTAATTGCTACTGATTTTGATATAATTTTTATAGAAACAGTTGGGGTTGGTCAGTCAGAGCATATAATATCTTCCTTTACAGATATTTTATGTTTAATATTACAGCCTATTGAAGGAGACGAAATACAAAGTATAAAAAAAGGAATAACAGAATTAAGTAATTTTATTTTAATTAATAAATGTGATGAAAAAATATCAGAAAGAGTAATAAGTAATTATAGTAAAATATTGAATAAGGAAGAAGCTTTCGTTTTTAATATAAGTTCTAAATATAATAAAGGTATTAAAGAATTTTGGGATAGTTTAGAAAATAAATATTTAAGTAATAATATTAATAAATATATTGATAAAGATATTAAAATAAAATTATGGTTAGAACAAATCATTTCATTAATTTTATTTAAAAAATTTATAAATAATAATAAAAATAAAGTAAAATTTAATATATTTAAAGAAGCTCTTAAAGAAAAAAATCAGTCAATTACAGAAATTATTAATAATATAAATATATCTAAATTTTAAAGTTGTAGTAATTATATGAATAAAAATAATAAGAATACTCCTATATATAAACAATGGTTAAAGATAAAAAATAAAATAAAAGCAATATTATTATTTCAAGTAGGAGATTTTTATGAATTATTTGAAGAAGATGCAAAACTTATAGCTCCTTTATTGAATTTAACTATTACACAAAGAAATAAAAAAAATAAATCTTCTATGATAATGGCTGGTTTTCCTAAACATGTAATTGCACATTATATAGTACAAATTATTAATAATGGATATAGAGTTGCTATTTGTGATCAAGTTAATGATAAATTAAATAAAGATAAAATAGTAGAAAGACGAGTTAAAATAATATTAACAGCAGGTATGAGGTTAGAAGAAGATGGGTTAGATCCATGTTCATCTAACTATCTTGTATCTATTGTTAAAATTAAAAATTTATATTCTATAGCTATTTTAGAATGGTCTACCGCTAGTTTTGATGTGACAATAATAAAAGATAAAAGTAAAGTTATTAATGAATTAAAACGTATAAATCCATCAGAAGTTATTATTTATCAAAAAGATGATATTGATATATCTAGTATTATCAATAATGTGAAAAAGAAATGTTTATTTAGAATAGAATATATTAAACAATCAGATATTAATGATTTATTAAAAATTGAAATGGTAGATAAAGCAATAGAAGAACCAAGTTCCATATTAGCATGTAATATTATATTAAGTTATGTTATGCAAACTCAGTCATTTAATCCAAGTGATATTTTAATTCCAAATTTTTATAAATTAGATAATTTTCTTGTTATAGATTCATCAACTTTAAGTTCGATGGGAATTATAGATATATCTAATAGAAATAACAATGAAGGTATGTTAGTAAATTTATTAATAAAATATGCTCAAACAAATATGGGAAAAAGATATATAACTAATGCAATAATAAAACCATCTATATCAATAAGTGAAATTCAAAATAAAAATAATTTAGTAGAATTTTTTGTTAATAATGATGAAATTAGGCGTATATTAATTGATGAATTAAAAAATATTGGTGATTTAGAAAGATTAATTGGTAAATATACTAATAGAAGATTTAATTATACTGATTTATTTAATTTAAAGGAAAAAATAAATTATAGTAGAAGAATATCTTCTTTACTTAGTAATTCTAAAAATATAAAAATTTCTAAGATGGGAAATAATATTGATCCGCTTAATGAAGTAATGGAAATATTAGAAAATATTATTTCTGATGAAATGCCTGATAATAATGATATTAAATTAAATAATAAATCATTTTTTAAAGAAGGTTATAATGAGAAATTAGATAATTATCTTCTTAATATAAATAAATATAATAATGAAATAAATTCAATAGAAATAAAAGAAAGAAAAAAAAGTAAAATAAAAGGTTTAACAATTAAACATGATAGACAAAATGAACATTATATACAAATTACTAAATCTCAATTTATTAAAGTAAAAAAAATATTTGATTATTATACAATTCAAAATACTTTAACTTATGTGAAAATTAGAACATATGAATTAGATAAAGCTTCAAATTGTTTATTTCAAAATAAAGAGAGAAAAAGAATATTAGAAGATGAATTACTTAAATATATAGGAACTCAAATTGTACTATATTCTAATAGATTATATAAAACAGCTAGATCGATAGCATATATTGATTCTATTTGTGCATTTGCTATTATATCGCGAGAAAATAATTATATCAAACCTATTATTTTATCTAAAGAAAAAAGATATTTAAAAATAAAACAAGCTAGACATCCAGTTATAGAATCGTTAATTGAGAACACCTCTATTCAATTTGTTCCAAATGACATATATCTCGCTGATGATACTTGTACTATGATTATAACAGGACCTAATATGGGTGGTAAAAGTACAATTATGAAACAAGTTGCTATAATACAAATATTAGCACAAGCTGGATGTTTTATTCCTGCAGAATCCGCTGTTATAAGTATATGTGATAGAATATTTGCTAGAATAGGATCTAATGATGATTTATTACATGGACATTCTACTTTTATGGTAGAAGTAATTGAAATAGCTAATATATGTAAGAATGCTACAAAATCATCTTTAATATTATTTGATGAAATAGGTCAAGGTACTAATTATAATGATGGAATAGCTATAGCTATAGCTCTTATGGAATATTTAAGTTTATCTATAGGTGCTCGTATCATGTGTGTCACTCACCATCATGAATTATGTATATTGGAAAATAGTTATCATAATATTAAAAATTATTGTGTTGGACTTAAAGAAATAGGTGCTGATATTAATTTTTTATATACATTAAAAAAAGGAGTTTCTAAAAAAAGTTATGGTATAAAAGTTGCGAAATTAGCTGGAGTACCAGATGAAGTAATTTTAAAAGCAGAAAAAATTGCTAAAATATTATAAAAAATAAAATTTTATTTTTTATAATATTAATAATTTTTTAAGGAGTAATAGTAATGCGTAAGGTGTTTTGTAAAAAACTTATTAAAGAATCAGACGGTTTGATAAATGTTCCTTTTCCTGGAAAAATTGGAAAAATAATTTTTGATAATATAAGTAAAAAGGTTTGGGATGAATGGCAATTTATGCAAATGCGTATAATTAATGAGTATCGATTAAATTTATTTAATCAGGAACATAGAAAAAAAATTTTTCAAGAGATGATAAAATTTTTAAATATAAAAATCTCATAAATGAAAAATAAATATAAAGTAGTGCAAAAAAAAATATCATTTAAATTATATATTAAAATAAAAGAATTAATAAAAAATGGATTTTGGATACAAATATCAATTAATCATATAAAATCGATGAAAATAAAAATTAATGAATTTAAATGTATTAATAATTTTTTTAAATAATAACATGAGGCAATAATGGTTTTTCTTGATTTTAATCTCAAATCAATTATTGAAGAAATAAGGAAAGAAAAAAATATTGATAAGGAAACTTTAATTAAAGTTTTAGAAACTATAATTGTCAATGTAGTGCGTAAAAAAATTGGATTTCATGCTGATCTAGAAGCTAGATATAATAGTAAATTAGATAATATAGAAGTATATGAATTTAAAAAAATTGTTGATATAATTATTAATCCGAAATTAGAATTAACCTTGCAAAAAGCTAAAATATTAAATCCAAAATTAACAAAAAATGATATAGGGAAAGATCTTGGAATAAAGATTAATATTAATAGTTTAGGACGAATCGCTGCTCAAAATGCTAAACAAATGATTATGCAGAAAATTAAGGAAGAAGAAAGATTATTTATTTATAATGAGTATAGTAATCGCAAAAATGAACTTGTAACTGGTGTTGTAAAACGTATGGAAAGAGGTAGTATTATTGTGGATTTAGGGCATTCAGAAGGTATAATTTTTTGTAAAGATCAAATTTCAACAGAATATATAAGAACTGGGGATAGAATAGTTGCTTATGTTATTGATATATCTGAAATTTCTCCAGGACCACAAATAATATTATCACGAAGACATAAAAATTTAATAGTTAAATTATTAGAACAAGAAGTACCAGAAGTTGCAGAAAAAATTGTACAAGTTCGTAATATTGTAAGAGATCCAGGATTTAAGACAAAAATTTTAGTATATTCTAGAAATAATAATATTGATCCAGTAGGAGCATGTGTAGGGTTAAAAGGAATACGTATAAAAAATATTATGCAAGCACTTAAGGGAGAAAGAATAGAAATAATTCCATTTAATATGGATCCAGGAAAATTAGTATGCAATGCTATTATACCTGCAGAGGGATTAAGAGTTATAATAAATGAAAAAGATCATTCTATGCAAGTTGTTGTTTCTGATGAACAATTATCATTAGCAATTGGTACTCATGGAAAAAATATTAAATTAGCTTCTAAATTAACAGGTTGGAAGATTAACATCCAATCAAGAATGAAAATTTTATATGAAAGATATTTTGTAGGTAAATCTTTAAAAAAAATAAAAGATATTACAGAGAATCAAATTCAATTGCTTTATAATAATAATCTTAAGAGTATTATTAGTATATTAAATACTGATAATATACAATTATCAAAGATATTATTACTTAATTTAAGATATATAATTATATTTAAAGAAAAAATTCAGTATGCTAGAAAATTAGAGATAGAAAAGGAATATAAAAAAAATATTATTTTAAAGAAAGAAATAATTAATATTTTTTTAATAGATTATTTTATTAAAAGTAGTAATAAAAATTTTTTTTTAGATAATATTGAAAGAATACCTAAAGATTTTCAAATTAAATTAAAGAAATTTGGATATACACCATTAGGTTTATATTTCGAAGATGCATATAATTTATCAGTGATTTTAAAAAATTCAATTAACCAATCAACTTTTTTACAATCTATAATAGAAGATTTAATATGTAAATATTGTAACAATAAATTAATAAAAATTAAAAAGATATAGATTTAATATTAAAGTATAATTATATTAAAAAAATATTAAAATAAAATTTTTAAGTCATTATATACATTATAAGTTATCTAATTATTAGAATATGGAGAAATTTATGACAAAAGTGCGTATATATGAATTAGCTAAAAAAATGGGATTATCAAATCATGAATTACTCACTAAATTAAAAGCTCAAGGTATTCAGGCAAAAACACATTCTAGTAATATAGATGAAAAAATAGTTGAAAAAATATTAAATATTTCTAAAGAAACAAATACTAATTCAAAAGAGTTAAATACAAATTCACATATAAATGAGCATGCGGAGACTAATATTTCTAATAAAGAATTGAAATTAAAGAAAGAAGATAATGTTGTTAGAAATATAAATCCTAGTGCGATTAAAACTAGATTAGCAGCAGATAGCAGGGTTTTTAAAAATCAAAACTCGAATAATTCTATACCTAATAATAGAAAATATTCATCAAAAAGAAAAATATATTCTACTAATAAAATAAATAATGAAAATAATAAAAATTATGCATTTAAAACAAATGGAAAAAAAACAAATTTTACAAATAATTTATTTAATGAAAAAATAAATAAAAATACTGAGTTATTAAAACAAAAAAAAATTATTAAAATTAACGATCTTATTCTTGTTGGAGATCTTGCTAAAAAGATGTCTATTAAAGTTAATAAAGTAGTTTCTAAATTAATAGAATTAGGAATGATGATATCAGTTAATCAATATATTGATTTTGATACTGCTATAATTATAGCAGAAGAATTTGGCTTTCATGTAGAAAACATTAGTTTTAAAGAAGAAGATATTCTTAATATTAATAAGATAAATAAAAATATTATATTAAAAACAAGATCACCTATTGTTACTATAATGGGTCATGTAAATCATGGTAAAACAACGTTATTAAATGTTTTTAGAGATGATTTTAATAATAAAGAAATAGGAGATATCACTCAACATATTGGAGCATATAGAATTAAAGTTAAAGATAAATATATAACTATTATTGATACACCAGGGCATGAATCTTTTAGTAGCATGCGATCTAGAGGTGCTAATGCAACTGATATTGTAATTCTTGTTGTTGCTGCTAATGATGGTGTTATGCCACAAACTATTGAGTCTATAAATCATGCACAAGAAGCTGGTGCAGCAATAATTGTGGCTATTAATAAAATTGATCTTCCTTCATTGCAAACTGAAAAAATAATGCAATCCATTAGTAAATATAATATTGTTCCTGAAGCTTGGGGTGGTGATACTCAATTTTTTCATATATCAGCTAAAAAAAAGAAAGGAATAGATAATCTATTAGAAGGTATTTTAACTCAAGCAGAGATAATGGATTTAAAAAGTGATTTTACTCAAAAAGCTTATGGTATTGTTATTGAATCAAGAATTGATAAAGGATTAGGTGTAATTGCAACTATACTAATAAAATCAGGTTCATTAAATAAAGGAGATTCTATTCTTGCTGGAACTTGTACTGGAAAAATAAGAGCAATTTTAAATGATAGAAATAAAGTAATAGAAACTGCGTTCCCTTCAATGCCTGTGCAAATATTAGGATTATCTTCAACTCCTATTGCAGGAGATACTTTTCATATAATAGAAGATGAAAAATCTGCTAAATTAATTATTTCTCATAGAATACAAAAAGATAAAAATAAAAAATTAAAAAATATTAATTATCCTAAAATACAGACACCTAGTGAAATTAATATTAATACGTCTAAAAAATTAAAATTTATTATTAAATCAGATGTATCTGGATCGTTATCAGTTATTATTAATGGTATCTTAAATATTATTGATAAAGAAATTTATGTAAAATTTATTCATACTGGAGTTGGTGATATAAATTTAAGTGATATTAATCATGCAATAATTACAGATGCTATTTTGATAGGTTTTAATGTAAAATCAAATGCTCAAACTCAAAATATTGCTAAAGAAAAAAAAATAAAAATATACATATATGATATTATATATAATTTATTTAATTATATTAAAAGTATTAATGATGAAATAATGCGTCCTGTAGATGAAATAATTAATATTGGAATTGCTGTAATAAAAAAAATATTTATTAATAAAAATAAAAAAAATATATATGGAACTTATGTTACAGAAGGTAAAATTATTACAACACAAAAAGTTAATATTAAAAGAGATGGAAAATTAATTTTACAAACACATATTTTAAATATTCGTCGATTTAAAGATGATGTAAAAGAAATAAATTCAGGATATGAATGTGGTATTACTTTAGATAAAGATATAGATATTAAAATTGGTGATATTATTGAATGTATTAAAACAAATTCTTAAATATTGGGATTTATTATGAGGGAAGATAATAAATTAATAAAGTATAAAAGAATTGAATCTTCTATACATAGGATAATTTCAAAAGAAATATATAGTAATAATAATTTA
>Ga0307987_1001372_pt1 | contig 13327 bp, 11 predicted proteins | sample EllFjometagen181_FD_203157 | JGI IMG/M metagenome (GOLD analysis project Ga0307987, IMG submission 203157) | Marine microbial communities from Ellis Fjord, Antarctic Ocean - #181 | ecosystem: Environmental > Aquatic > Marine > Unclassified | place: Southern Ocean | collected 2014-10-08
CGAAGAGGATGCCCATACCCGCCTTGTCGTCGAAGACCATGCCCCTGAAGTCGTCGCCCGTGGAGCGCACCGAACCCTGCCAGTGGGCGGCCGGGTGCTGGGCGGTGGCCGCGCAGCTCAGGGTCACGCCCGCGTGCCCGATGCCTCGATTGAGGTCGAGCGCCTCGTTGATGATGGTGCGTCGCGTCAGGGGACCCGGGCGCCGCCAGGTGAGCCCCAAGGGCAACGGCGCAGGGATGGCCCAGAGGGTCAGCTCGTTGTCGAAGACCACTGCGTCTGCCGTGGACTGAGCGGAGACGGCCGGGGTCAGGAGCAGTGCGAACAGAGACAAGGAGAGGCGTTCGAGCATGGGGTAGCGTATCACCGAGACGTCCGGACGGCGGCGCCACCCACGCCCCTTTCCGCCCCCTACATCACGTAGAACGACCCCACCGCCCAGCCCACCATCATGGCTGCGTTGAGCACCCCCATGCCCACCAGCAGCAGCCAGCGCAGTCGCGGTCGCCCCCCCACGGCGAGGGCCAGCCCCATGAAGATGGGGTAGGCCACGATGGTGTAGCGGGCGTAGGACTCGAGGGGTGCGTAGGGCGCCCCGTTGAGCAGGGGCACCCCCAGCAAGCACAGGGCCAAGGCCAATTCGGGCCACAGCTTGCGCCGCGCCACGGGGATCAGCGCCGCGAAGCAGGCCACGGCGAAGACCCACTGGAAGTCGTTGTAGAACGAGGGCTGGCGGAGAGGCGCCAGCAGGGGCGCCAGGGGGCTCTGGAAGCTGCGGTGCCACCCCTGCTGCACATCCATGAAGGCTGTGGCGTTTCCCAGCAGGCGATGCAGGAAGAGCATGTACAACGCGGTACCCAGGGGCACCAGCGCCAGGGCCGAGAGCTTCACCCACGACCGCAGCCTTCCCAGGGCCACCCAGCCGTGACGCTCGATGAACAGCAGGCCCAGGGGCAGCACGGCCACCAGCCCCACGAAGCGAGTGGCCGTCAAAACAGCGCCCACCAGCCCCACCATCCACCAGCGGTCCCGCAGGGCGTAGTGCACACAGCCCAGCAGCAGCAGCAGGAAGAACGACTCGGTATACATGGACGAGAACACGTAGGAGCCGGGGAAGAAGGCCGTGATCCAGACCACCAGGGTCGCCGTGGGGGTGTCCACGCGGTCTCGCACGATGCCCCACAGCAACAGCAGCGCAGCGATGAAGCACAGGTTTGACACCACCACCCCGGCCACAAGAGGGTGGCCCACCAGGGGGGCTACCAGCCGACACACCAGGGGATAGGCCGGGAAGAAGACGTGGTTGGTCTGCAGCACGCCCGGGTGGATGGCCGCCTGATAGCCCTGCTCGACAATGCCCAGGTACCAGCCGGTGTCCAGCACGCCCCACAGGTCCCACCACACACTGTCGTGGTAGGTCCAGACGTAGTGATCGGCCACGTACGAATCCAGGACACGACGGGTGACGAGCCCCACCGCCTGCAGCAGCAGCCGTGATGTGAGGAACGCCAGCAGGACCACACCCACACCGTGCTCGGAGGCAACGCGAAGCCTCTGACGAAGCCACGGGGCGGGCGCTGCAGGCATCTGTAGGTCCTGGGGTTGGGCCCGACGCATCGGGGCGGAAACGGAGCACCGTCACCTAACCGGGAATCCCCGTCCGACGCAGGTTGACAGGTCCACACCCCCCCCTCTACATTGCCCCGTCCCTCACGACGCGGTCCTTGACGGGAGGTTGCATGTCCCAGGGTTTCCATCGCCCCAACTCTGTCCGCGAGGCCCTCGAAATGAAGGCCAGCCTCGGCCCCGAGGCGGTCTTCTTGGCCGGCGGCAGCGAGATCAACCAGAAGCACCACCCGGTGCAGCCCAGCCAGCTCATCTCCCTGGTTGGGCTCGAGCTCGCGGGCGTGGCCCCGGACGAGTGGGGCCTGGTGATCGGCGCCACCACCACATTCCAGCAACTGCTGGAAGCCGCCGAGACCCCCGCGATCCTGCGCGAAGCCGCCAGCAGACTGGTCAACCGCAACGTGCGCAACGTCGCCACCGTCGGCGGTCAGGTCGCCACAGGCAAGTCCTGCGCCGATCTGCTGCCCACCCTGACGGTCCTCGGAGCCCGGGTGATGGTCACCACCCTCGAGGGCTCGGGCGCCTGGTCGGTGGAGGACTACCTGCAGGCCAGGCCCGCAGGGCTCATCGTGGCCGTGGAGCTCCCCTCCCCCGCCCCGGGCCGCGGCTACGCCATGCGCAACTTCACCCGCACCGCCAACGACCTGAGTGTGCTGACCTGCGCGACCTCCCTGGCGCGCATAGGCAACGCGATCGTCGAGCCCGTGTTCACCATGGGCGGCGTCGCGGCCACCGCCATCCGCCTCGCCACCGTCGAGGCAGCCCTGGCGGGTCAGCCCCTCCCCCCACGGGACCCGCTCGTGGCCCTCATCGCCAAGGCCGTCACCCCCATCGACGACCTGCGCGGCAGCGCTGCGTTCAAGCGCGCCTTGGCCGGCAGCCTGGGGGCCGACGCCCTCATCGAAGCCTTCAACGCGGCGGAGGCACGCTGACATGAACATCTCCCTCATCCTCAACGGCGCCCCCCGCACCCTCGACGCCCAGCCCAGCGAGCGCCTGCTGGATCTGCTGCGACGAAACGGCCTCATTTCGGTGCGCAACGGCTGCGACGGCGAAGGCTCCTGCGGCGCCTGCGCGGTCCAGCTCGACGGTCGTCTGGTCAACAGCTGCCTGCTGCTGGCCGCCCAGGTCGATGGCTGCAGCGTCGACACCGTCGAGAAGCTCGGCTCCCACGTCGCTCTCGATCCGATCCAGCAAGCCTTCGTCGACGCCGGCATCGTCCAGTGCGGCTACTGCACCCCCGCCATGGTCCTGGCCGTGAAGGAATTGCTCGACCGCACCCCCGAGCCCACCGAAGACGACGTCAAGGACGCCCTGTCCGGCACCTTCTGCCGCTGCACCGGCTACCAGCAGGTCTTCGCGGCGGTTCGGCTGGCCGCCCAGCGCCGCATCGACCCCGACGTCTCTGCCGCCGATCTGTCCCCCGACTTCCGGCCCGAGCTGCGCCTGGTGGGCACAGCCGCCGGCAAGGTCGATGGTCCCTACCTGGCCCGCGGCGGCCGGGCCTTCGTGGACGACTTCGTCGAGCCCGGCACCTGCGTGCTCAAGATGCTTCGTTCACCCTACGCTCACGCCATCGTCAAGAAGGTCGATGTCGACAAGGCCCTCGCCCTGCCCGGCGTGGTGTTCATCGGCACCAAGGACAACTGCCCCGACCTCTACTACGGCCAGGCCGGCCAGGGCTTCCCCGAGCCCAGCCCCTACGACCGCAAGATGTTCGGCGACAAGGTGCTGCACGTGGGCGACCGCGTCGCCGCCGTGGTGGCCGAGACCGCAGAGATCGCCGCCCAGGCCATGGCCCTCATCGACGTCGAGTACGAAGCCCTCGAGCCCGTGCTCTCCATCGAAGCCGCCCGGGCCCCCGGCGCCCCCATCGTCCACGACGGAGAAGTCTCCTACGTCGTCGGCGCGCCCGACGACCTGGACAACAGCGCCGCCACCCCCGCCGGCGGCAAGGTCATCTACCAGTTCCCCATCCACGGTGACCCCCACCGCAACCTGGCGGCGTCCGTCAGCGGCGGCATCGGAGACCTCAACGAGGGCTTCGCCGAAGCCGATGTGATCCTCGAGCGCGAATACTACGGCGGCCGCGTGCAGTGCACCCCGGTCGAGCCCCACGTGGTCTACTCCCGTATCGAAGAAGACCGCCTGGTCATCCGGGCCTCCACCCAGGTGCCCTGGCACGTGCGGCGCATCATCGCCCGCCTGCTCGACCTTCCCGAGAACAAGATCCGCGTCATCAAGGCCCGCACCGGCGGCGCCTTCGGTGCGAAGCAGGACATGGTCCTCGAAGAAGTGGCCGCCTGGTGCACCTGGATGACCGGCCGGGCCGTGCACTTCCGCTTCACCCGCGAAGAAGAGTTCATCGCCTCCCGCACCCGCCACCCCATGCGGGTCCGGGTCAAGCTGGGCGCCAAGCGTGACGGTCAGCTCACCGCCGTCTACATGGATCTGCACGCCAACACCGGCCCCTACGGCTCCCACTGCCTCACGGTGCCCATGAACGCTTGCAGCAAGGCCCTGCCCCTACTGCTGTGCGAGCACATGGGCTTCGACGTGCACACCTGGTACTCGAACATCCCCCCCACCGGGGCCTACCAGGGCTACGGCGCCCCCAAGGGCAGCTTCGCCCTTCAGATGGCCTGCGCTGAAATGGCCGCAGAGCTGGGCATGGATCCCCTGGCCTTCCTCGAGAAGAACCGGGTGCGCGAAGGCGCCATGCTCGAGATCCTCAAGTGCCTGGGCGAAGGCCGCGAAGGCGTGCCCCAGCTGGTGTACTCCTGCGGCCTGGGCCCCGCCCTCGAGCGGGGCGCCGAGCTCATCGAGTGGGGTGTGCCCGTCCAAGGCGCCGAGCCCCACATCCAGGTGGGCAAGGGCGTGGCCATCGTGCAGCAGGGCTCCGGCCTGCCGGGGCTCGACTCCGCCAACGCCTGGGTCACCCAGTTCGCCGACGGCACCTTCATGCTCCACTCCGGCGGCACCGATCTGGGCACCGGGCTGGACACCGTGACCGCCAAGATGGTGGCCGAGGTCCTCGAGCTCCCCCTCGAGGCGGTGGCCGTCACCGCTGCCGACACCGACGTCACCCCCTTCGACGTCGGCGCCTACGCCAGCTCAGGCACCTACTTCTCCGGCGGCGCCGCCCAAGATGCCGCCCGCAAGATGAAGGACATGCTGCTGGACGTGGCCGCCGAGATGCTGGTCGAACCCATCGACAACCTCGAGCTCATCTTCCCCTGCACCATCAAGGGCATGAGCGGCCAGGTCAGCTCCGAAGACATCGCCCGCTTCACCCAGACGGGCACGGGTCGGGGCCAGCTCACCACCACGGGCAAGTTCATCACCGACAAGGGCAGCTTCCCCTACGGTGCCCACTTCGCCCAGGTCGCGGTGGACACCCGCACTGGCAAGGTCGAGATCCAGAAGTTCTACGCCCTACAGGACTGCGGCACCCCCATCAACCCCCAGCTCGCCCTGGGTCAGATCTACGGCGGCGCCCTCAAGACCATCGGCTCGGCCATGTTCGAAGAGATGGTGCTGGACGATCAGGGCCGCTGCCTCAACGCCGACCTGCTGGACTACAAGGTCCCCATGATCAACGACCTGCCCGGCGACTTCCGCTGCGAGCTGGTCTACACCGACGATCCCTTCGGGCCCTTCGGCTCGAAGTCCATCGCTGAAATCTCCTGCAATGGGGCGGCTCCGGCCATCGCCGCCGCCATCCACGACGCCGCCGGTATCTGGCTGCGTGAGTGGCCCTTCACCCCCGAGAAGGTGCTGCGGGCTCTGGGCCGCATCTGAGACGACGAGACACATCATGCATCACGAACCCATCGTCGCTTGCCGCGCCGACTTTGTCCTTCCCCTCGCCCAGCCCAATCCGGGCCAGCGCATCGCCGATGGCTACGTCCTGGCTCGCGGTGAGACCCTCATCGAGGTGGGCCCGTACACCGCAGCCGTGGGCGACCGCCTACGCTCCACTTATGGCGACACCCTCGAGGTCATCGGCGGTGCCTTGGTGCGCCCCGAAACAGCCGACGACGTGCTGCCCCGCCTGCGCGGCGCCATCCTGCCAGGATTCGTCAAGGCCCACGGCCACGACCACGAGCAGCCCATCATTGGCGTGGCCAAGGACGAGCCTTTGACGGACTGGCTGGATCACGCGGTCAATCCCTTCACCGGCTTCATCAACGCCCACCGTGAAGAGCTCACCGCCGCCCTGGGTTGCACCCCCCAGTACGCCACCTACCGCATGGCCCGGCTGTGCGACATCCACTACGGCATCACCACGTCGATGGTGCACCACTGCAACCACAACAAGTACCACCTCGACGACATCGCCCGGGCCAACGAAGCCGCGGGCACCACCATGATCGTGGCCATCGGCGGCCAGGACCGCTTCTACGTCCAGGAGCTGCTGGACAGTCCCCAGGACGCCATGGACCGCCTGGCCCGCGCCCTGGAGATCCAGAAGGGCTGTGAGCGCACCACCTTCTGCCCCGGCCCCGACCAGCTGTTCTCCAACAGCCGCGCGGTGCTGGTGCCCCAGAAGGCCTGGGCCCGTGAGCACGGCACCCTGTTCCACATCCACAGCTCCGAAGAGCCCGCCACTACCGCCTGGTTCCAAGCCGAGATCGAGCCGGGCATGACCCCGGTGCAGTACGCCGAGTCCATCGGCATCCTCGACGAGCACAGTGTGTTGGCCCACCAGGTCAACAACGGCCCCGAGGACATCGAGATCCTGGCCCGAACCGGCACCCGGGTGGTGCACAACCCCTTGGCCAACACCATCCTGGGTTCGGGCATGCCCCCCATCCTCGACATGATGGCCGCGGGCGTCCCCGTAGCCATCTCCACCGACGGCTCCGGATCCGCCGACAACCAGAACATCATCGCCGCCGCCCGCCTGGCCGCCCAGTACCAGAAGGCCCGGCTGCAAGACGCCACCGTGCTGCCCTCCGAGCAGCTGCTGCAGATGATCACCTCGGTGCCCGCCGGCATCCTGCGCCTGCCTCAGGGCGCGCTGAAGCCCGGGCTGCAGGCGGACTGGGTGGTATTGGACCTCGACCGGCCCAACCTCTGCCCCACCCGTCTCGACAACGTCATGGAGAACATCATCTGGGCCGCCGATGGTGGAGAGATCTCCACGGTTGTCGCCCGCGGGCGCTTGCTGAAGCACCAGGGTGCTGTGCTACCCTTCGCCGATGGTTCGACCACCCAGGCCACCATGTCTGCAGTCCAGGAACTGAGCGAGCGCTTCGCCACGTGGCGCGAGACAGCCCCGGAGCTCCGAGGCACCGGCGCACACCACTGAGAGGATCGATTGGGCAGCACCGTCGCAATCGTCTTGGCAGCAGGTATCGGCTCTCGTATGGGCACCGACAAGCTTCGCCTCCACATTGGCCACTGCAGCATCCTGGGCCACACCCTGGCCGCCTATGCCGGCCACGGCATCGACTACCGCATCCTGGTGGCGCGTCCTGAACTTCCCCTGCCCCCCGAAGCCGCCAGCTGGGAGGTCGTATTCAACGAGCGCTCGTCCCTCGGCATGGGCAGCTCCCTGAGGACCGGCGTGGCCGCAGCCCCTCCGGGCTGCACAGGCTTCCTGCTGGGCCTGGGCGACCTCCCGGCGCTCCAGCCCCAGACCGTGGCAGCGGTGCTCGCCACCGCCCGCAGCGCTCCCTTGGGCATGGTCTACCCCACCTGGCAAGGCCGCAGGGGTCATCCCGTGTGGCTCCACGCGCGCTACCGCCCAGCACTGCTCGCGGTTCAGGGCGATCAAGGGGCTCGCGCCTTGCTGCGAGAGTGTTCCGGAGTGGGCGTCGAGGTTCCCGACCCGGGCTGCGCCCTGGACGTGGACACCCCCGACGACCTCGCCAAGCTCGAGCTGTGCAACGGCAAGCCCTGCTGGTGCATCGACAACGCCCCGAGTCCGGGGGCGGCGTGACCCTGCGGGTGCTCGTCAAGGGCGCCGGAGAGCAGGCATCGGGCACCGCACACCGGTTGTTCCGCTGTGGGCTGCAGGTGGTGATGACCGACCGCGACCAGCCCAGCGCCGTGCGTCGCAGGGTGTCTTTCGCCGCGGCACTGTACGAAGGCAGCATCATCATCGAAGGCGTGCATGGGCGGGCTTGGAGCCTCAACGGCCTGGTAGGCCTGCCGAGCTTCGACTGGAGCCACATCCCGGTGTTCGCGGATCCCGAAGATCTGCTGCGCCACAGCTGGCACCCCCACGTGATCATCGACGCCCGCATCCTCAAGCACAACCACGGCAACTCACCCGACCAAGCGCCCCTGGTGATGGGCTACGGGCCGGGGCTCGAGGCGGGCAACCACGTACATGCCGTGGTCGAGACCCACCGCGGCCACGACCTGGGCCGCATCATCCATCGCGGGATGGCCGCGGCCGACACGGGCATCCCGGGAACCATCGGGGGCGTGAGCGAAGGCCGGGTCCTGCGGGCACCCTGCGACGGCGTACTCGAGGTCCTGCGGGACATCGGCAGCAGGGTGGCGGCAGAAGAGCTCGTGGCGAAGGTGGCGGGTGCTCCGGTGCGTGCCGACATCGCCGGCATGGTGCGTGGCATGGCCCACCCCGGGCTGCGGGTCAGCCAGGGCCAGAAACTCGGCGACGTGGACCCTCGCTGCGACGCCAGGGCCTGCCGCACCATCTCCGACAAGGCCCGCACCATCAGCGGCGCCGCCCTCGAGCACATCGTCGCCAGCTTCGGGCTCGGCCCCCAGGCTTCGTGAGTCTTCCCGCGCAGCTGCTCCCCCTGCTGGGGCTGGACGTGCCCAATGCTCCCCGCTTGGTGCAGATCATGGGCGCTGGCGGCAAGACCACCCTGATGTACGCCCTCGCCCACGGGCTGCAGGCCCAAGGTCAGCGGGTCCTCAGTGCCACCACCACCCGCATCATGGCGCCCACGGTCGAGCAGTCCCCCGCCATCGTTCTGGCCCGGGATCACGACGATCTGCCTCTGGGTGTCTCCCGCGCCCTCGAACGCCGGGGACACGCCACCCTGGCCCAGGACCGAGCGCCGGGCGGCAAGCTGGTGGGGGTGGCGCCCGAAGTCCTGGACGCGCTGCTGGCCCGAGACCCCGGGCTTTTCATCGTGGCCGAGTGCGACGGCGCAGCAGGACGCTCCCTCAAGGCTCACCGCCCCCACGAGCCGGTGCTCAGTGATGGGGTGAGCCTGGTGATCATGGTGGTGGGGCTCGATGTCATCGGAGCCCCTCTGGATGATGCCCTGGTGCACGGCCCGGCGTTGTTGGCACAGCGCACAGGCCTCGCGGTGGGCACCACCCTGACCCCCGGGGACGTGGCCCGGGCCATCGCTGGCGAAGACGGCTACCTGGACCAGGTGCCCGCCGCCGCGCGCTGCGCGCTGTGGACGAGCAAGCTCACGCCCGAGCGAGTGCCCATGGCCCGCGCCCTCACCGCCGCACTGGCGAGGCTTCCAGCGTCGGTGCGGCTGGAGCGGGTGGTCGCCGCCAGCCTGACCGAAGCGAGACGGATCGACGTATAGCCCCCAAGGGAGACCCTGGGGCTCAGTCCTCGACGGAGACGTTCCACTCGTACAGCGCTGTTTGCACGCGGGAGAGCTGGGGCTCGACGGGGTTGGCTTCGTCCGCTTCCTTGTCGAGCTTGTCCGCACGGCCCAGCAACCCCATGAGGCGGCCGTTGGCCAGCCGCAGCTGCCGAATGCCCGCCAACGCGATCTGCCGCTGGAAGCGCAAGGCGAAGGGCGTCGCAGCCTTGACCAGGCGCTCGAAGATGTCGCGACCGATCTCGAGGGCCACCACTTCGTCCAGCGCCCGAACCGACGCGGACCGGGGCGAGCTGTCCACCAGGGACATCTGGCCCACCAACGTACCGGGACCGAGGTTGGCCAAGTGGCGACCGCCTCCTGCGCTGGCCTTGAAGACCTCGACGTGACCATTGAGGATCACGAAGCACGATGCACCCGGGCGGCCTTCCTGACACAGCAACACACCCGGATCCAGCACCAACATGCGCCCGGCACTCCCCAGCATTTCGAGGTCGCGGCGCTCGAGACCCTCGGGGAGCACCGCGCCGTCCCAGCGGAACAGGCCGCGATACATCCTGGGGTTCCCCTGGGAGCTGGCCGGTACGTGCTGGTCGCCCTTGCGCAGCGGATCGCGATCCCGATGCAAGCCCCGAAGCTCGAGCTCGAGCCGCTCGTTTGTCTGGCGCAGGCGCTTGGTGACGTGACGCATCACGCCGCCCACCAACATAGCGACGATGGACGGGGCGACCTCTTCGAGGGTGTCGAGGGTGTCAGCGCTGAGCTCGCAGACCGTGGTGGGCTGTGTGGCCACCACCGCGGCGGAGCGAGGGCTGGGATCGACGCAGGCCATCTCGCCCACCGACTCGCCCGCCCCCAGCATGCCCACCGTGGTGCTCTGACCTTCGCCGTCGGACACCCTCACCTGCAGCCGACCATGAGCCACGATGAACATGGAGTCGCCCATCACCCCTTGCTCGAAGAGCATCTGGCCGTGCTCGAGCTGAATGTTGGGCAGGACCTCGGCCAGGATCTCGATGTCTTCACGCTCGAGGCCCCAGAACACATCCGCGCGCCGCAGCGCATCCACCATGGCGTTGCTCATCGCTGAACTCCCTGCTGACTGTGGGGCTGACGCCCCGGTGGAAGAGTCATAACCGACGGCGCTTCCAGCCGTCTGCCACGGGGCCTCTCCACGCCTCGACGAGATCCCCCGGGCGCGCTAGGCGGTGGTCCCCTTTCCGTGCTGAGGTCCCTATGTCTCTCCGAATCGGCATCCTCACTGGCGGCGGTGACGCGCCGCAATCGAACGTCGGCATCGAGTTCGGAGCCTAGCCCGTGGAGATCCCCGGGCCGGTCTTGCTCACGGGAGCCACCGGCTTCCTGGGCAGCCACCTGCTCGAGGCCCTGCAGGACGTGGGCGCCCAGATCACCTGCCTGGTGCGGCCCAGCAGCGACGCCGGTCACCTCGAGGCTAACGGCCTGAGGGTGGTCCGGGCCGCCATGGACACCCCCTCGGATGCGCTGCGTGAAGCGGTGTCGGGACACGCCACGGTGCTGCACGTGGCCGGAGCCGTGCGCGCCCTGGACTACGGCAGCTTCGTGAAGGCCAACGCAGAGGTCACCCAGGTGCTGGCCCAGGCCTGCATCGACGCCGCGGTTCCTCCACAGCGGCTCGTGTTGGTCTCCAGCGTCGGCGCCACCGGCCCCGCCCCGGCGGGTCAGGCCCTGACCGAGGCCCACCCGCCCGGCGAGCGCACCGACTACGGCCGCTCCAAGTGGGAGGGCGAGCAGCGCCTGCTGGCGTTCCAGGACCAGCTCCACTGCGTCATCGTTCGGCCCACCGCCATCTTTGGCCCCCGAGACAAGGAGATGCTGGCGGTGCTGAAGCTCGCCTCCCTTGGCTGGCTGCCCGCCTTCGCGGGGCCCCGCCAGATCTACAACCTGGCCCACGTGGACGACGTCGTTCAGGGCACCCTGCGGGCCTGCAGCGCCGAGGTGCCCTCGGGGTCGTGCTTCCTGATCGGCGGCCCGGACGAGCCCACCGCGGCCGAGCTAGCGTCCCTGCTGGGGCGGGTACTAGAGCGCCCCGTGCGGTTGCTACCCCTGCCGCGCTCCTTGCTGTGGGTGGTCGCCGGGATCTCTGAGCTGGCAGCGGCGCTGCTGCGCAAGCCCGCCATGCTCAACCGCCAGAAGATCCCCGAGCTCACCGGCTCGTGGGCCCTCGACCTAAGCCGCTCCGAACAACAGCTCGGCTTTCGACCCCAGATGGGCCTCGAGTCCGGCTTGGTGGGCACCGTGGCCTGGTACCGTGAGCAAGGCCTGCTCTAGGAGCGCAGAATGAAACAGCTGGGCCAGATCGTCACCACGATGGACCGCAAGGGCCTCGGGGCCATCGCGGCGGTGTGCGCGCTGCTGGGGGTCTACGTCTACCAGGGTCACCCCGCGTTCTTCGAGCGCTGGCTGACACCTTCCCTGGATCTGGGTGCTTGGCAGGCCTGGGCCGCTCAGTGCTGGCAGTACCTGGTGGCGGTGGTGCTGATGTTGCTGCTGCCCCTGGCGTGGTGGCGGTGGGTCGAGCGCCGCCCCATGCCCGAGCTGGGTTGGGGGCTGGGGGACACGCGCTTCGGCCTACGCTTCTTGGCGGTGGCCTTCGTGGTGTTGATCCCGGTGCTGTGGATCAACGCGGGCTCCCCCGAGTTCCAGGCCGAGTACCCCCTGGTGGCCCTGTCCGGCGCATCGTGGAAACACTTCCTGGGCTGGCAGCTCTGCTACGCCGTCTACTACTTCGCCTGGGAGTTCTTCTTCAGGGGCTTCCTGCAGATCGGCATGGCGCGGCGCCTGGGCGTGCTGGGCGCCATGGCGCTGCAGCTGTCCGCCAGCACACTGCTGCACATCGGCAAGCCCCAGGGGGAAACCCTAGCCGCGGTGGCTGCGGGCCTGGCCTTCGGCGTGGTCGCCCTGCGGACGCGCTCGTTCCTTTACCTGTTCCTGCTGCACTGGTACGTGGGCTGCCTAACGGATCTGTTCTGCCTGATTCGATCCGGCGCGGCTGGGGGGTTGATGCCATGAAGGTGCTCGTCACCGGAGCCAGCGGCTTCATCGGGTCCGCGCTTTGCGAAGAGCTGGTCCGCCATGGGCACAGCGTCCGAGGCTTCGATCTTTCGCCTCCGCCGGATGACCTCGCGGTCCCCGTGGAGTTCGTCCAGGGCGACGTCACCGATCCCGCCAGCTGCGAAGGCGCAGTGCAGGGCTGTGACGCCATCTGCCACCTGGCCGCCAGGGTGGGAGACTGGGGGCCAGAGAGCAGCTACTTCGCGGTCAACGTCGGCGGCACCGAGGCCCTTCAAGGGGCCGCCCGCAAGGCCGGTGTCGGCCGCTTCGTGCTGGTCTCGTCCCTCGCGGTCCACCACTACAGCGGCCACACCCAGGGCGACGAAGACACGCCACGGGATTCCACCATCAACGCCTACGCCCTGTCCAAGATCGCCGCCGAAGACCTGCTCCGAGAGCGCGCCGGCGCCATGGAGTGGGTGATCGTGCGACCCGGGGTGTTCCCCTTCGGTCCTCGCGACCTCACCAGCTTCGTACACATGGCCGCCGTCGCCGAACGCGGCGGGCTGGGCACCATCGGCGGTGGCAAGGCCGTGGTGACCACCGCCTATGTGGAAAACCTGGCTCAGGGCCTGCGCCTGGCGGTAGAACACCCCGATGCCGCCAACCAAACCTTCGTGATGGGAGACCCCGAGCCCGTCTCCTGGCGGGATCTGTTCCACAAGCTGGCCGCCGCCCTGGACGCGCCGCCTCCCCGCCTCGGCCTGCCCGAAGGGCTGGCCTACCCCGTGGCCGCCGCGATGGAGTTCACCTATCGCACCCTCGGCATCCGCAGCGCGCCCCTGCTCACCCGCTACCGCGTGTTGCTGGCCGCCCGCGACTGCCACTTCACCAGCCGCAAAGCCACCGAGCTGCTGGGCTACCAGCCCAGCGTGGGCTTCGACGAAGGCCTTGCCCGCACCGTGGCCTGGTACCGCGCCCACCAGCGCTCCAACCACCCGGACGCATCATGACCTCTCCCCTGCGCCTGCAGCGCCTCGGCGCCCACTACCAGCTCGTCCTCGACAAACCCGAGGACCTCGCCCGCATCACCGAGCTGGACCCCGCACGGTGGATGGCCA
>Ga0307987_1001373_pt1 | contig 13324 bp, 10 predicted proteins | sample EllFjometagen181_FD_203157 | JGI IMG/M metagenome (GOLD analysis project Ga0307987, IMG submission 203157) | Marine microbial communities from Ellis Fjord, Antarctic Ocean - #181 | ecosystem: Environmental > Aquatic > Marine > Unclassified | place: Southern Ocean | collected 2014-10-08
GCGCCCTGCATAAGGGGTGATTGCGGGCGCCCACAAGGGACGCCCCTACTGAGCACCTTATATCCGCCTCAAAACGAGTTCAGGTACCTCTCCCAGAGATCGTCGCCGATGTCGGGGAAGTCGTCACAAAATTGACGCACGCGTTCTTTCAACGCTTCTGGCGAGCCAGCCTCGAAACGGAACGTTACCTTCGGTTCCGTGCCTGAACGCCTTGCAAGTAGAAACCCATCCTCAAAGCGGATCCTTACGCCGTCCGCCATGTCTCTCTTGCGCGAGGGACGATACGTTTCCATTTTCAACATGACGGCATCAATGACCGCCTCAGAGGCTCCGACGCGCAGGTCGGACGTCAGATACAGCGGCGGGCACTCTTCGCGCAGATCGGAAAGCGAGAGTCCGGTCCGTCCGAGATAATCGAGGATCCGACACGCGGCGAACACGCCGTCATCGGCCGCTTCGATCTCGCCAAAATAGAAGTGCCCACTGACTTCAGCCCCGAAGATCGCTTCTTGTTCATACATGACGCGTCGAACAAAAGCGTGCCCCGTCTTACTCATGCAGGGCGTTCCGTCAAGCGTTTTGACATGCGTCGCGAGCCGGTCGGAAAACTTGACGTCGTGAACGAACTTCTTGCCTTGAAGCTCTTCGCCAAACGTCTTGAGGAAACACCAGGCCGTCTCTTCGGCGGAGAGGATCGTCCCGTACTCGTCGACCAGGGCCATGCGATCCCCATCGCCATCGAAGGCGAATCCGAGCGACGCTCTTTCGCGTTCGACCGTTTCCGCAAGCTCTCGTATGTTGGCGGGATTGGAAGGGTCGGGCGAGAGTCCTTCGAAAGTTGGCGAGGGGCGATCATGGATCGCTTCGATCATCAGCTGAGGAAAGACGGCATGAAGGCAGACGCGTCCGAGCCGTGACCAGCAACCGTGCATCGGATCGACGACGATCCTTAGATTCAAGGTCGCCGAATGCCAACGTTCTTGTAGCGCGGCGATATATTCCTTCTGAAGGCAACGCGTCTTCGGCTCTTCATCCGTTGCGAAAGGGGGAGCTTTGGATTCGTCTTCAGAGACAGCCTTAAGCTGCGCGACTTGTTCCGCATTGGGCGGATCACGACCGATCAGCCATTTCAGGCCGTTGTCTTCGGGCGGGTTGTGCGACGCCGTTACCATTGCACAGGCCGCCGCATTCAAGTGTCGTTTCGCAAAATAGACCAACGGCGTTGGGACGGTGCGTAGGTCGACGATGTGAACGGGAGCGCGACGGAGTCCGTCGATCAGTGCGGCACGGAAAGCGGGGCTCGACGCTCTTCGATCAGCTCCGACAACGATCGTGTCGCCCGGCGCGAGCATCTTGCCGAGCGCTAGCCCGAAACGTGCGAACAGCTCGGGTGAAAGCTGTTCGGTCGCGTGGCCGCGTATGTCGCACGGGTTGAAAATGTCGCCCATCAGGTGAGCTCCTTGCGTCCTGGGAAGTCCGCCTATAAAAGGGCGGTGCTGAAATATCGTTCCGCGCGATCGGCTAAAACGGTGGCGATATTGCCTCCGAATCGAGCGGCCAGCCGACGAGCGGCCCACACATTGGCGCCCGACGAGATGCCTACCATGAGTCCGAAATCGCGTCCGAGGGCACGAGTCGTTTCAATCGCGTCTTCATCGGTCACTTCGATGACGTCGTCGACGAGTGACGTGTCGAGGATCGCGGGAATGAATCCATCACCAATGCCTTGGATCTGATGCAAACCGGGTTCGTGTCCAAGCAGCGCGGAGACGTTCTTCGGCTCCACGGCGATGATCTTGACGTTCGGTCGATGTTCCTTGAGGAACTTGCCGACACCTTGCAACGTGCCGCCGCTTCCGACGCCTGCGACGAAAACGTCGATATCGCCCGACATCTGACGCCAGAGCTCCGTCGCTGTTTCCTCGTAGTGACATCGCGGGTTGTCGGGATTCTCAAACTGGTTCGGCACGTAAACCTTGGGATCGGCCGCAGCAATCTCGGCGACCTTTCGGACCGCTCCGGCAATGCTTTCCTCGTCAGGCGTAAGGATCAAGTCTCCGCCAAGGGCGAGGATCAACTTCTTGCGTTCTTCGCTCATCCCCTCCGGCATGACGATCCTGACCTTGTAGCCCTTGAGTCGTCCGACAAGCGAGATACCGATACCCGTGTTGCCGCTGGTCGGCTCAACGATAATCGAATCGGGCCGAAGTTTTTTGTCGCGTTCAGCGCCTTCCAGCATCGCACGGGCGACGCGGTCTTTGACGCTACCGCCCGGGTTCAAGAATTCCGCTTTGGCAAAAACACGTTCGCCCTTGAGTTGAATGAGCGGCGTGTTGCCAATGAGATCAAGGATATTATCAGTGAGCATAAGTCGTAGGTGAGCCCTTCTAGTTTGACTATAGCCGAGTGAAGCAAATTTCGTTTTTCGGTAGGGCGAACCTCCTGGTGAGCCGCATAACATTCGACGTTCATTCGACGATCGATCGCCATAGGCGATTCCGGCTCGTCGGCGAGTACGCCGGGCTCGTCGGCGAGCCGGAATCATCGGGAGATTCGCCCTACCAAAGACGTAAGTCGCCGCATAAAAACATGTCACATGCTTCAGATCGCTAAAGAGTTAGCCTCTCTCGCGTCTTCTCGGGTGAATCCGCCTGTTCGCATCATTTGCATAGTTTAGCAAATCTTCCGGGCTCCGTCACGTGAGAAACACCAATTCATGGAAAACGGGCGGTCGCGGGTTCAGACCGTTCGAAGCCCGCCACCTTGAGTTTTCAGACCGAGCCTAGAGCCCCAACTGCTCAAGCAAGTGCTCTGCGTCGTAGATTTTGCGAAGCGCTTCCAACATGAAACTCGAATGGACCGATACGGCACGCGGGACGTCGTCCGAGTAGATGTAGTTTCCGACCAGCGACTGGATGTTGCCATCGAAGACGATGCCGACCAGTTCGCTGTCTCGGTTGATGACCGGGCTGCCCGAGTTGCCGCCGATGATGTCGCCCGTACAGACGAAATTGCAGGGTGTGTCGAGATCCAACGCGTCGCGACGCTCGTGCCAACTCGGGGGCAAGTGCCAAGGAACTTCCGATCCGTGCGACGCCTCATGCTCGAACGCGCCGCCAAGCGTTGTCATGGGCGGGATTTGCCGCCCGTTCTCAACGTAACCTCGGACCGGACCGAACGACAGTCGCAGCGTGAACGTTGCGTCCGGGTAGCCGTCCGTTCCATTGACGGCGAAGATCGCGTCCGCGATTTTTGCATACGCCTGACGTTCCAGCTCGCCGATCTCTTCACTGATCGCACGGAGCCGTCTCGACTCGGGCTCCATCAGTCGGGCAAGTTCGATCATCGGATCGTTCGCTTCATCGATCGCGGTCTTCCCGCCTTCGGCAAGACTCCGACGCGTTGCGATATCGAGTAACCCGGTCCCGAGCACGAGTTCCGCCGCGCGGGCTTGAGGACTCTTGCCGTCGAGGACTTGCACGACAAGCGGATCGTCGCCGCCTCGGAGTTCAACGAAATGGGCCAGCGAATCGCCCAACTCGGCGATCTCTAGTTCAGGGCTGATCGGAGCGGGCGAATAGAGTCGCTGCTCCAACGATGCCCGGGCGGAATCGCGGAACGTGCGGAGTCGCTCTTCGTTCGGCTTCTCGGACTCGACGGCCATGAACGCCAACGTGTTCGCGATGTTATAAAGATCGCTCGAAAAGCCGGACGTTTGGCCCAACATCTCTTGCTTGCGATGCTGGAGCGCTTCGATGACAAGCCAAGCGGCGGCGTATTCCTGGAGCTCGGGATCCGCATTGATCTTCGCGAGGAGTTCGGCCTCCGCTTGCTCCTTCTCGGCCATGAGGACCGGATCTTGAAGGCCTTGCAGGCGTCCGGTCAACGCCTTCCGTGAGTTCTGGACGCCGAACAGCTCGTCCCTGGAGAGCCGCTCTTGCTCCTCGCCTTCAAAGCCGAACTGTTGATACAAAATCTCGCGGCGACGGAGACTGTCGAGCACGTACGGCAGCGAGTGATCGCGTTGGAACTTCAGTGCGGCGACGGTCAGGATCCGTTCCGTTCGACCTGGATTGCCGGAAATGAACACGAGCTCCTCATCGGCGGCTCCGTTGTCCGACATCGAAAGGAAATGCTCGATCTCAGCCGGTTCGTCGTTCTCGTAAACGCGGAAGAGACAGACGTCCAAACAGAAACGCGGGTACTCGAAGTTGTCCGCATCGCCGCCGAAGAACGCCGCTTCGAACTCGGGTGCCCAGACCAGACGAACATCGGTGTACTTCTTGTAGCAGTAGAGGTGGAACCGCGATCCGCCGTAGAGCGTGACGACATCGCTTCGCAGTCCCGTCGCTTCGAGCGACTCTTGTTCGATTTGCGTCATGGCGGCCCTTCGCGCCGCGCTCGCTTCTGTCGGATTCATCTCGGATGTCACGGCTCCGAGCACGCGATCCGTCACATCTTCAATCGATCGCAACTGGTTCAACTCCAAGTCGGGGGCCGGGATTTCGTCGGCGATTGTCGCAGCGAGAAAACCGTCCTGATGATAATTGTGCTCGGCGGTCGACAGCTTGGCCAGCGTGCTGGCCCCGACATGATGATTCGTCAGGACGAGCCCGTTGCTCGATACGAACGATGCGGATCCGCCCGAGTTGAATCGGACGGACGACAGCATGACGTGTTCGACCCAATCGTCGCTCGGCTCGAAACCGTATTGGTCTTTCAGGTGCTCTTCCGGCAGATCGCTGAAGAGCCACATCCCTTCGTCGGCTTGGGAAATCGCGGCGTTGAAGAGGATAGCGAGCAGGAGGACAAGTCGGGCAAGGCGTTTAATGGTCATGATGTTTCCAGGATCGGTTACATGTTGATGGGAGAATTGCGGGCTGGATCAAAATTGGCATGAATGGCGAAGCTGAATGACTTACCCCAAAGGCAGCTAGCCACAAAAACCACAAAAAGGCACAAAAATGAATCCGTCTTTTTTTCGTGGCTTTTTGTGCTTTTTGTGGCCGATTATTCCTGTTTCAATTGCCGGATCGCGATCCGGCCTACAAGTCTGAACCAAAATCCGAAACGTCAGTGAGGGAGTATCGCCGTGCGGTGTTTCCCCTCGCTCACGCTTCGGGTTTCCTAAGACAATAGGGGGCGGGGACACAATAATCTATTCCAACAACCGACTACGCTTTTCCTTCCGAATCGGCGTCAAAGACACGGACGCCGGTCCAGCTCGCACTGTTCTGCTCGATGAATGCCGAGTGCGACGGCGCGACGCCGTATTCGTCCAACTTGGCCGCGTCGGGCAGGATCACTAAGAGGTGGACCTCGAAGTCGCGATCATTGACCGGGCGATGGCCCGCCTCGTAGAGAACGCCCGCCATCATATATTCGATGTAGGGGATCTTCGAAGTGAAATCGTAGCAATTGGCGACCAACGTCTGCTTCGCCTCTTCACTTTTATCTTTCAACGAAAAATAGACATTATGGACGATCATTCGACTCTCCTTTGTTATCCGCTCTTGCCAAATTTCTTCTAATTACTGTAGACTAGTCGTTCGGAGGGCTGCGTGTTGTGCCGCCCACCAAACTCCGATGAACGTTTCAGCATAACCGAAAGTCGCGACCATGAAAATACGACGCCGCACCTTCATCCGGCTCTTCTCCGCGATCCTGCTCATCGCCATCGCGGGACTTACGTCAACCGCGGGAGCTCAGACCGATCCGACAAACCATCCGACGGTTGAGTTACTGGAAGCGAAAGTCAACCGATTCTTCGATGACCTCTCACTCGATAAAACGGACTCGGGCTTCCAATCGCTACTGACCGGCAGCCCGCTCGGACTACAAACGGAATCGCGAGACGCGTTGGTTGCAAAATCGGCGGCGATCCACGAATTGTACGGCGAATGCCGAGGCTTCGAGAGGATTTACGCCCGCCTATTCGGCGAAAGCGGCGACCTGGTCATGCTCCGCTACATCTACAAGTGCGAAAACTACCCGCTTATCTGGACGTTTTGGTACTACAGAGCTCCCCCGCGCGGCGAATCGACTTCCGAGACATCGAACTCCGGATGGCGCGTCATCGCAATGCGATTCGACACCGATCTCCGGTTGCTGGAACTCGGGAATGAATAACAATCAGCGCCCCTAACACGAGTCCTCGGATCATGACGCAACGTCTCCACTTTGTCTGCCCATCGGGCCACCCTCTGGAAGCATCCGAGGACGAGTCGGGCCGGATCAAGGAATGCCCCCAGTGCGGTCTGCCGACACTTGTGCCGGGCGAACCGCCCCGCCCTTCTCTGCCGACGTCTCCTGAGAAGAACATCGATTCCGAATCAGACGCCTCTAAGAAAGAAACGGATGCGTCCGAAGCTGTGTCTGATTCGGCGAAAGCTGCTCTTCCTCGCATCAACACATCCTCTTCAAAGTCCGACGACGATGAGGACAAGAACAGTTCCGTCGACGCTGGGCCCATGCAAATCAATGCCTCGTCCTGGAAAAAGGCAAACGAAGATGAGATCTTCACCTCGGACGATCCGCTACGTCTTTGTGTCCCTCCCACCGAATTGGTCCGCAGCGCCCGACATTTGACACTCCTCCTCTTGGGTCTGATTCTCGTCGCATTCGGCCCATCGGCCTTGCATGCCCCTTGGATCGAGGCCCCCAACTGGTCGCGCGCGGCACCGATGATCGCATTCCTTGAAATCGCCTATGTCCTCTGGATGTCGCTTACGCCCGACTACAGCACGCTCCGCGCGACCGCGATCATGTTCTTCGTTGGTGCGACCCTCTTGGTCCTCTTGGCCATCACGATCATTGCGTTCTCCTCGGACGCCGTGCTTCCGTTCGGCCTGGACGGCGTAAGGAGTTCAGCCGTCGCCTGGTCCTTCGTCGCGGCCCTCTTACATTTCCTCGGCGGGTATCTCTGCTTCCATCTTGGGCGAAAATGGCGATCAAACGTCGAAAAACGCTGGGAACGTGCGGTCAAGTAAAATCAAAGATTTCAGGACGCTGCACGTCTTTTTCGATCGAATCGCTATGGACGAAATTTCTGATTTCTGGGATAAGACCATCCGATGAAAGCACTGGCGGAGGTCTGCGCGTATCGTGAACCTCCCCTGTCGTAGGATCAACGGATGAAACTCTCGCCTCCGCGCGTTACGGAAATGAAGATATGAAACAACAAAACATAATCCTGAATCAAACGGTACGGATCCTTATCCTCCTCGTATTCGCGTCTGCCATGATCAGCAGCGACGCTTCACCGTCGATCTGTTTCGGGCAATCCGGAACACTTCCCCCGCTCACGACGCCAGCGGCTTCCCCCACTCCAGCTTGGACGCCGTCCAATACGGTGCCAAGTGCGACACCCTCCCCTGCGTCCGAAACGCTTCGTCCAATCCGAGTCGAGGACGTCGTCGCCATGAATCGGGCCGGGATCGATGAAACGATCATGGGCGACCAGGTCCGACGTCAAGGGTTCGAGGGCGTTCTGAGCATCGACGACCTGATCCTCCTGAAACAAGAGGACGTTCCCACATCGGTCGTCCGAGAACTTCAACTCGCCGCACCAGGAGCAAGGGCACCGGAAGCCCGTCCTGCCCCTGCGAGAACATCCTCCTCTCCGGTGCCCGTCATTCAAGAGCGTGCAGTTGCTCGACCCGCTCCGACCGTCATTTATCAGACGCCTCCGCCAGTCATTGTTCGTCCGCACTATATGTATTCGTACCCGACCCGGCACTATATGCCACACGGATATCATCCTCCCTTGAGGGTCATCCATCCGACGCCGAGCCTCCAGTTTCACTTCCGATTTTAGGCAGACGAGCTCGTGGAACAACCGACTTCCCTCAATTCGACACGCGAGAACGTCGCAACACTCCGAATCGCCGCCATCCTATGGGTCGGTGTCGCATCGGCGTTGTTGGCCGGTTGCCAATCGCATCCACCGAACACTCACGAATATTATTCGTCTAGCGATCCCACCCCATCAAGGGACGGAGCACCGCTGGCGATCTCCGACGTCTCTCGTATGCTCGGGGCCGGGATAGACGATGAGATCATCGCCAACCATGTTCGCACGAACGGTATGATGTCGCCGCTGCGTTCGGAAGACGTCGCCTACTTGGAAGGGGCCGGAGCGAGTCGGACCGTGATCGACGCGATCCAAGAGGCGAGCCCCGCGCCGCGAGACGAATATCCTACGAACGTCGTCTACGCGAGCCCCCCAACGGTCGTCATCGTCGAGCCCCATCCGCCGGTTTGCGTTCAACCCGTACCGACGCTGACGTTCAGGCCGAGCTCTCACTTCAGTCTTCAGGTGTCGCCCAGCCCACGCCGGAACCCTCATCGTCATGGCCCGCATTGGTAAGTCCGTTGGCTAAAACGCTGCTGACTTTTCTGGTTCCACGGCGTTACGCAAGCACCCTCGCGAGACGACGTCCGGCAAACCGGGAAGTTACTCTTCGACCGACATCAAGAGACGTGCAAGCCAAGAGCATATTCCCACCGAACCGCATTTCGCTATAATGACACAAGTCATTTCAATTTCAGAAGGACGGTCGCGTAAACGCCGGAGCTGTGCGGATGCAAAACATTCAATCGACGGACCTATTGTTCAACATGTCGAAGCCGGGCGTGCGCTGCGCGCGTTTGCCCGCTCAGGATACACCCGACGTTCCGCTTGAGGAACTGATTCCGGTCGAGTGTTTGGCCGAATCGACGCCCGACCTGCCCGCGTTGGGCGAGCTCGAACTCGTCCGACACTTCACGAATCTCTCGGCGAAGAACATGTCGGTCGACACACACTTCTATCCGCTCGGATCATGTACGATGAAGTACAACCCGAAACGGAACGAGGCGTTGTCGAGTCTGCCCGGCCTGATCGACCTGCATCCTTATCAACCGGTCGAGACGATGCAGGGCCAGCTCTTCATCTTCCATGAACTACAAAAGATGTTGGCCGAGATCTCAGGCCTCGACGCCGTCAGTCTCCAACCGGCGGCCGGCGCACACGGCGAATTCGCCGCGATCCTGATCGCGGCCGCCTACTTCCGCGACAAGGGCGAAGAACGCACGACTGTCCTCGTTCCCGACGGTGCACATGGCACGAACCCCGCCAGCGCAGCGATGGCCGGCTTCAAAACGGTCGAGGTCAAAAGCACGCCGAAGGGGCTCGTCGACCTCGAAGATCTGGCCGCTAAGACGTGCGACAAGACGGCCGTCTTTATGATCACGAATCCGAACACGCTCGGCTTATTTGACGGTCAAATCGCAGAAATCGCCGCGATGATCCACGAGGTCGGCGGACTCGTCTACCTCGACGGTGCGAACATGAACGCGATCCTGGGCGTCGCCCGACCTGGCGACTTCGGGGCCGATATGATGCACTTCAACCCACACAAGACGTTCTCCGGCCCCCACGGCGGGGGCGGTCCCGGGGCTGGCCCGATCGCCGTCCGTGCAGACTTGGAACCGTTTTTGCCGTCGCCCATGATCGTTGAACGAACGTTAACTATCGAAGACGAGGGCAAAGGTGAGGAGATCGAGGCCGTTTGGTACGAGCCGGACTTTGATCGTCCGAAATCGATCGGACGCGTCCGCACGTTCTTCGGCAACGTCGGCGTCCTGAACCGGACCTACTGCTACATCATGACGCACGGTCCTTCGGGGCTTCGCCGCGTCAGCGAGAACGCGGTCCTCAACGCGAACTACATTTTATCTCAGGTCAAGGATTTTCTCGACGTCCCGAACGGCGACCGTTGCATGCATGAGTTCGTCGCATCTTCGTCCAAGCTGAAGTCCGAGCGCGGCATCACCGCGATGGATTTCGCAAAACGCTTGATCGATTACGGATATCATGCGCCGACAGTCTACTTCCCGCTGATCGTACCCGAGGCGCTCATGATCGAGCCGACCGAAACAGAGACGAAAGAAACGCTCGACGCGTTCGCCGAGGTCCTTCGGAAGATCGCTCAGGAAGACGTCGAGATGTTGCACGAGGCTCCGCATACGACCGAGATCAGTCGTCCTGACGAAGTGACCGCTGCGCGTCAGCCGGTGCTTTGTTGTTCGAGTTTGCGGTAGAGCCGAGCAAGCGGCTTTCAGGATGGAAAGGGGTGCAGGTTCGTTTCTACGCATAGATATTCGCATTTATCGGTAGGGCGAAGCTCCCGCTGAGCCGAAACAGTGAGCGGTTTTGTTGCTCCGCGGCTCAGCAGGAGCTTCGCCCTACCATACTGAATTGAAAACTGGTACGTAGAAACGAGTCCGCACCCATAGAAAGTTACCCTTGCGAGCATTCGGCCAAACGCTGGAGCAAACGCTTGGCGTCGCCGGAATCGATCGCATCCGCGACGCGTGCGGCGCACTCTTTCAACGAGACGCCCTTGTCGGTTAAGACCGTCCAAACAGCGGCCGCTGCGTTCGCGACAACGATGTCCCGGCAAGGGCCAGCTTCGCCGTCAAGGATGTCGCGGATAATGGCCGCAGACGCCTCGGGCGAGTCCACGATCATCGCATCGCGTTCTCGTGTAGGGAGCCCAAAATCGGCGGGCGTCCATTCCGTTTCTCGCAACTCGCCTTTGACCGCTTCGATAACACGCGTGGGGGCCGCGAGCGTGACTTCGTCCAGGCCGTCCGTACCGTGAACGACCGCGACGCGTTGTGTCGGAAGCCGGAGGACGGCCTCGGCCAAGAGTTGCTGTTGATGGGCACGTCCTACGCCGAGAAGTTGGAAGGGCGCTTCAGCCGGGTTGGCCAACGGCCCCAGGATATTGAAGATCGTCGGCGTCGAAATCCGACGTCGGGCCGGACCAACATGTTTCATCGCACCATGCATGAGCGGCGCGAAACAGAAGCAGAGCCCCAGTTCTTTCAGGCACGCTTCGATGGTCGATACACTCGCTTCGATGTTCACACCAAGCGTCGCGAGAACATCGGCCGACCCGCTTTTCGACGTGAAGCCCCGGTTACCGTGTTTTGCGACAGGCACGCCCGCCGCTGCGGCGACAAGGGCCGAGGCCGTGCTGATATTGAACGTCGACGAACCGTCCCCGCCTGTCCCGACGACGTCAATGAACCGCTCGTGAGGGCAGCGGATCTTGACCATCTTACTCCGCATCGCGATTGCAGCTCCGGCGACCTCTTCGACCGCTTCGCCCTTTTCATGGAGTGCGACGAGAAGATCGACGATATCGCCTTCCGCGCACTCGCCTTCCATGACGAGCCCGATCAGTTCGGTCATTTCGGCCATGCCGAGATCTTGTCCGGCCTTTACGGTTTCGGTCGCTTGTTGGATAGTCGTCATGGGATCGGTTCCTGATTGTCGGGAAATGATCGCAGTTCCGGTATTCGCCCTGAGGCGTAAATTCATGGTCTTATCTTAACCGGTAACGACCCCTGATGTAAAGTCGATGGAGGAAGAGCTTCCTTCTTTGAAAACCCGACGCGTGAGCGAGGGAGGATCATCTTTTAGCGATCAAAACCAGTTGAAGCCAGCACGACAAACGGCATCTTAGGTGAGTCGCATCTGCCGGACTGTTTGTTATACACAAATCGAACCTCGAAAAAGAGAACTCATCCACAGATGTCGCAGATGTTCGCAGATAACAAGATGAAAATCAGGGGCGTGTTCATATTGCGACGAATCTCAAAATCGATTGTTTGCGTATGAAAATCGTATTCGATCGAAACAACTCTGGACGATTCGTCGTGAAGCATCGGTCAACAATTGTGCGTTGACTCGGCATCAATTATCTGCGTTAATCTGCGTCATCTGTGGATAATTCTTCCCTTCGACTTATGTGTAATAGCCAGCCTGTCGGATGCGGCATTCCGAACAATGCGCGACGTGTCAGCAAAGAAGAAAAGTCGTTCATTGTTTTCCCTCGCTTACGCTTCGGGTTTTCAAAGAATAACTCGCAACTGAGAATACTAACGTACCGGCCTCAATTCCAGACCGCGTAATTCACAGACCGTATCGCCCGGCTTCGTCATCGCATGAAGCGTCAGGGATACACGCCCTTCTGGAAGCGTTATCCGCCCGAAATTTTGCGTTGTGAAGTCAAGCATCGTGCGACGCTCCGCTTCGACACGATCAGGGCGACGCATTAGTTCGTCCGGGATTTCATGAGCGACATCGATCGTGAAGACCGCATCCGTCGGCTGTTCGTCGAGGAACAGTTGGAGCCTCGCCCCCAAGTTCTCGGGATTGCAGGCGTAGCGGATCATAATGTCGTACTCACCGGGAGCGGCAACGTTCAACTCCCAGGTCAGCGTATCCGACGGATCAGTCCAATCGGTGATCCAATCTGTATCGTACGGATTCATCCAGTCGGTCGACCAGCCCGGCCCGTTCGGGAAGTGGAACGTCGCATCGGGCGAGAAGATCGCGTCCGGCGTCGGGAGCGCGAACGTCGATGCTGTGGACGTATCGATCCCGGTAGGACGTCGACCGACGGATCGCAGACTCGCCTCCGCGAACCAAGATTCGTACGCATCGATAAGCTCGGCTGTTTTCTCGGGCAGCGATGCCGCGATGTTCGTCGTCTGGCCGGGATCATCCAGCATGTCGTAAAGCTCATATGCCGTTTTCGTTCGAACGAGTCGATAGCGATCGGTCCTTGCGGCCCCCTGAATCAACGACGGCTCATCGCGATTATTCAGCGTGAATAGAATCCGCTCGGGCCACGCCTCATCCCCATCGGCACCTTGCAGCAGGGGGACGAGAGATCGTCCTGAGAGCGGAAATCCGTCCTCGGGCAACGGAACGTCGCACAGTTCGGACAGCGTCGGCATGAGGTCATAGTGGGCTGCGATCCGCGTTACTGTCGTACCCGGTTCGATTTCTCCCGGCCAACGTATAAAACACGGAACGCGACTCCCGCCCTCATGGACGCTCCCTTTCGTTCCACGCATCCCGCCGTTGAATCGGGCTCCGTTCGGCCCGTTATCGGTGAGAAAGACGACGATCGTCCGGTCCGCGATGTTCAGATCGTCGAGCGTCGTGAGGAGTCGACCCATGTTGGAATCGATGCTCTCGATCATGCCGTAGATCGTAGCTGTACGGATGTCGAGCCCCCGCGCGACGTACTTCTCGAACAGTTCGTCTGAGACCTGGCACGGCGTATGAGGAGCGTTATAAGGTATGTAGCAGAAGAACGGATCGCCCCCCTTGTCGACCTTTCGCATGAACTGTTCGGCGGCATCGGTCAGTATGTCCGTAATGTACGGTTCGTCTCCTGCCTCAGCCGTCGGCGTAAGTTCGATCGGACCGTTCTCGTCCCGCAGCGGCGGATTGAAATACTCATGATGCGCTCCACCGTGG
>Ga0307987_1001374_pt1 | contig 13322 bp, 8 predicted proteins | sample EllFjometagen181_FD_203157 | JGI IMG/M metagenome (GOLD analysis project Ga0307987, IMG submission 203157) | Marine microbial communities from Ellis Fjord, Antarctic Ocean - #181 | ecosystem: Environmental > Aquatic > Marine > Unclassified | place: Southern Ocean | collected 2014-10-08
TTTCTTGAAAACTGCTTTGACTGCACGTACCATATCACCGCTGATTACGCCAGCTTTGAGATAATCCTGTTGGGTATTAGCCGCGTCGAAAAGTGCTGATAAAAAGCGTTTCTGGCCATCAGTTGATTTTCCAATAACGAATGGATATTCCGCTGTTGCCACGTATCCTTCATACTGCACAGCCATCGCAGCCATAACCATATCACCTTCCTGCATGATGCGATTTGTCGCTCGTCCAATAATCGTTTCAGCTCGCGGACCAGAACCAAATACGGTAAAGTTGATATCTTCAGCGCCAGCCATGCGGGCTGCTCCCTCGCCTGCACCGGCTGCGTATACTTCGGTGTTTCCAGGTTGACAGGCCTGCATCAATTTTTCGTAACCAATGCACGCAAACTCGCCAGCCTTTCGAAGACATGCAATCTCCGCAGGTGTTTTTATAAGTCTTAAATCATTGATGATATCAGCTGCATCTGAAATTTCCATTCCGTCAACCGCTGCTGAAAGCCGATTCATTATAGGTGCTGGAATATCAAACATTCCAACCATGCCCAGCTTCTTGCCACCTCCAAGAACCTGCTCTAAAATATCCGTTAGCGACGAAAACTGCGCCAACGGATAATCGATATCTTCTGCCACGCTGACACATGCAAATTCCTTAATATTGCGAATGTCATTCCACACGCACATTGATTTTGCATATATTTCGCCTTCCGGAGCTCCAGCAAAAATGGGCTCGCCTCGCTTGGGAATAAGACAAGCTCCACGCTCAAAAATCGGCCAGAAATTGCACACATAGCGCAGGTTTTCCTTGCGGTATTCATCCCCGTAAACTAGCATCGCGTCAAGCCCCTTACGTTCAAGGGCTTCCTGGATTCTGAGAATACGAACTTTAAATTCTTCTTTAGTAATTATTGGATTTTTCATTTTTATTTCCTTTTTTTGTTAATGGTTCTGTCAACAGTTTGCTGGCTTCCCGCTTCGTTCCTTCAGCCTTCGTAGTGCCTACTCGACAAATCGAACATTCAAACCTTATGACAGATCCATTTATTATTTATATTTTCGACAGAATCATTGTCGACAGAATCATAACAATTCAACTTTAATTAAAAAAAAGAATTAAATACCTGACTAAATCTTCCCACTTACAAATATTAAATCTCTTTCTTAAAAAATGATTCTGTCACAAATGATTCTGTCAAAATCTTCCCTCTTGCGAACATTAAATCTCTTTCTTAAAAAATGATTCTGTCATTAAAATGATTCTGTCAAAATCTTCCCTCTTGCGAACATTAAATCTCTTTCTTAAAAAATGATTCTGTCATTAAAATGATTTTGTCATCAAACTTTCCCCTCTTCAAATGATTCTTCTTTAAAAATGATTTTGTCATTAAAATGATTTTGTCATCAAACTTTCCCCTCTTCAAATGATTCTTCTTAAAAAATGATTCTGTCGAAAATGATTCTGTCGATAAAATTCTTTATTATAATCATTCTGCAAACAATCTTTTTAATGTTTTCTCATAGAATTTTTGACAATACCGGTTAATAGAGTACTATTACGTTTTATTAAGATTGGTGTTAATGCTTTTTGCAGGGAAATCGATTCTTTCTTTTCGATGCCATCAATAATCGCTTCGGTGGCCTGCTCACTGACCGCAGTGCAGGGTTGCTGAATTGAGGTTAACGAAATTTTCGCAAGACTCGAGACAGGCAAATCGTCAATCCCTATAACCGCAATTTTATAGCCGTATTTTTCGATTGCTTCCATTACGCCAAGTGCACAAAGGTCATTGCCGCATAAAATTCCATCCACTTCTGGCATCTTGTCCAGAATTTGCAGAAACACTTCCTGACCTTCTCCAATTGTCAGACCAGCATTAAATATCTGACTTTGCCCAAATGGAATTTTACCGCTCTTCATAACTGCTGCAAAACCCTGACGTAGTCTTATAAACGAACTAAACCGACGTCGGCCTCGCTTGGGAATCACCAACGCAGGATTTTTGCATCCCACCTCTATCAGATGTTTAGCTGCCAGTTTACCCGCAGCTATCATATCGTTTGCAACATACGGACCATCGTAATCAATCGGGAAACTATCCAACGCAATGTAAGGAACTTCGTAACGTTTGAGTAGCTTCAAACCTTCATCGCTATCCTCACACTGACAGATAATCACTCCCTGCACACGTGCCTCAAGCATCCGGTTAACTGCATCCACTTCGCAAGCCGATACCCACTGGCTTTCCATGACAATCACATTATATCCCCTTGCACGGGCCGTAGCTTCAACTGTCCGGACCATACGAGCATAGAAAGGGTTCGTGATGTCATTTACTAATATAGCCAACATTTTAGACCCACCCTGACGGAGATTCCGCGCCGCCTGATTCGGCATATATTTCAACTCACCAGCCACCCGCATAACCTTTTTCTTGGTCGCCTCAGATATCCGGGAATTCGGCTGAAATGACAAAGAAACCGTAGTCTCAGATACTCCCGCCGACCGCGCTACTTCACGAATCGTTGCTTTCATTTATAATTCTCTTCTTTTTATCTTCTTCATACAAAATAGTTGGTAAAAACCGCTCAAAACAGAAGCCTATACAACTTCTCTAATTATTATTTTATGTATCATATATCAAAATACATTTGACGTCAAACTAAAAGTGCAAATTGCAGCAATAAAAAACGCTATAAAATTCAGTAGTCAAAATTAAGAATCAAGCATAACCGCATAGCACGACTGACGTATAAGTCATAAAACGCAATAATAGCAATCATTTTTGAGTCCCATAGGCCATTCGCTATGCTCATTGCTTCAGCCTATTAAGTTTTTTATTAGTGGCTAAAGCCTCTCTACGACTACATCTTGAGTGCCATGTATGAAATGCATGGTTAATTCATTCATTAGTTCGTGCGGCTGTACTGGGTACGAGTCAATTCTCTTGTTGGCTTTCGTCATTCGCCAGTTATCAAGCGCCATCCACCCAGATGGGGCTGGACCATGCCTGCTCGCCGTCAGACTGAGTTACACGCATGTAGTAGATGCCTGTGCCGGCGAAGTCAGAATCCTTCCAGCTGCCGGTGTGGCGGTCGCTACCGGAGGGGTGCTGCTTGAACGGCTCTGACCAGCTGGTTCCATCATAACGGCAGAGGGCTACTTCCTTGATCGATGCGGTGCCGCCGATGTCAAATTCAAATGACGGGCAGACTCCGTCCTGCATCATTACCCGCGCGCCCATCGGTGCTTTGCCGCAATGGAAGAGGAGCACGATTCGGGCGCCGGTGGTGCCGTAGGTACAACGTTCTTTCATGCCGGAGTAGAGCGCTTCGCGGGTTAGTTCTGCGGCATAGGTCGCCTGCAGTCCGGCAGTCTGGTATTGGGTCGATTCAGAGCCGCCCTGCGGCCAGAGTTTGCCTGGTTCGCGGCAGAGATGGCCCATCGTTAGACGGTGTTGGTCTGAACCAGCCACAACACCAAGCCGGAGACCACGTGCTAGATTCCGGCGCAGTCTGTTCTCGCGCTCTGTTCGGTCGTGGTGGACGCAGGAGTAGATCTCGTCCAACCAGTGTACGGAATCATCGATATACTGCGAGTAGGCGCTGGCCGCGTGTGCGATGGTGAATACTGGTTGTTTTAGGTCGCGGAGGGTTGCCATGAACTCCTTTTCGTTGGCGGCTCCGACCCGGAATGCTGGTTCGTCCGGCGGGTAACCAAGTGCCTTCATTCGTTTCTCTCCCCAAACCAAAACGGTGTCTTTTTCGGACAGGAAGTAGGCATTGTTATGTCCCTCCTGCGCCCACTCGTATCCTGGAAAGGTGACGAACTCGCCCGGGCAGTTAGCGCGTGCTGTCTCTGTCAAGTAGCGCAGCCATGCAGCCTGACAGCCAAAATACTCGGCGTGACAGGAGACGGCCCCGAAATCGAGTCCCGCGACGGTTGGTGCATAGTTGAAGTGTTCAAGGATGTCGTTGGTGCCGTCGCAGTCAAGTGTATGCACGTGCATGTCGCCGAAGAAGAGACGCGTGGCAGGCAGCTCGGATGATACGACAACGTAGTTTGACTGGCTTGAAAGTGGACCCTGCGTCGCCGTTACCCGGTACCAGCCAGGACGTGTCCCCGACAGGCCTGCGATGCGTTTGCAACCACGGTCATTGCGGGTGAACGTAACAGAGGCAGGAAGTTTCAAAGCCGGCGCAGCTTTGAGTTGTACGATACCTTCGAAATCTTCGGCCGGGTTACCGTAGAGATCGATGGCTGCAACATTGAGTGAAAACGGTTCGTCAACGGCGTGCAGCGGTCGGCAGGTCACGTGGAGCGTCGTGGCGCTATGGCCCTTGACCCGGATGTATGGCAATGTGTCAAACTCGCTCTTTCGAATGGGCAGGTCCCGGTCCAGTTTGGGGAGAGCCGAGAAACGAAATGCCATAAAGAAGTAGCGCATGGCGTAGGCCGGCGACTTGACGTTGTGCCACTGCACCGTAATGATGTCGCCTTGGCTTAGCTTCTGGTCGGCACGCAATTCAAGGACGGCACGTTTGCGTTTGTGTAGAGACTTGACGAAATGTGAAGGGCTTTTGTTGTCAGGGCTTTTCGGAAAGGGCTCATCGACTGTGATGTTGATACCAATATCCGACCGACTGCAGGTTGCAGCCAAATAGTTTGGCTGATTGGGATTGGTTGACTGCCATGGATTGCATTGGTCCCAGAAGTGGCTCGGAAACATAAATTGCCAGTGGTCCAGAAGGGATCCGTGAACGAGGCCGATGGAATCCTCGGCTGACAGCCCATCTTCACCAAGCTTCATTTGAAACGCGTAATCGGCTGTTTTCTCCCTCCAACATTCGGTCGGGGTGACCGCGATGCCAGCACCGGCACCGAGTAGAGGACAGGAAGTCATGTCGTCGAGGCGTAACAAGTCAACAGTGGAGCGGCAAGCAGACTGCCGCTGACGGTCATCAGGACAATCTCCATGGTGAACTTGTTGTTTTGTATTCATTGTATTTTCCTTTTATAGAGAATTAAAACATGGAAAAGTAACTCACTTACGTAGTGATCTGGCAGAATATACTACATAGTTTCCAGTAAATATTTGAATTCAGCCGCACTCTCTTGAAGCGTAGCAGTAAAACGATTTTTTGCTCCCAGAACAATACGGCCGGAAAAATTACGACACCGTAAAATTGAAATCAACTCTTTAACTTCAGCATTACCCTCGGCTAATGAAACCGGCATACCATCAAAAGTCATATCTTCGACATCCAGCTGAACGATAAATGACCGTACCCCTTTACGATAGCTGTCCAAGAACGGCTTTTCACCGGCACTGGCAAAGTTTGCCGCATTGAAAACCAAACCAGCCGTAATTCCATTATCTTTTACGCCTCGCAAAGTTGCATTCACATATTCCGAGCTTTGCACAGTATTATAAAAAGCAATATTCATTTTACGTTCAACGGCCATTTCGCAATATTTTCTGATCTCAGAATTAAACGGCATAACAAGATTCTGAATATTGTTTTCAACCGCCATGTCAAGTAGTTTAGTAATATCAGTATCAAACCGACTGCTACGCAGTGAAACAATTTCACATGCATTATCACGTAACTCCTTAACCGCCTGAACAAGTTTTTCGCTACTGATATTCTGAATAGGTATTCCCTGAATATAATCTAACTCAATACAAGAAATGCCGCTCTTCTGCATATTTTCAATCATTTCGGGAACATAACGTCCAGCCAACAGTGCCGAAGTAACTAAAGTAAAAGATTCCTGACCAATTTCATTAGCTGCGATTGCCGCGCGTTGCATCACACAATCTTTACAATTCGGATTGTCGCAAAGTGCAAATCCCGGATTTTCCCGGCCAACAGCACAACATACATCAATCATAGCTCTACTGTTAATTAAACGTACTTGTGCGTTGCCGATCCTGATAATTTTCATTATATCATCTTTAAGCAGTAAACTATCAAAACTAATAAAATCACGGTGCGGACCGGGATAATGTTTCCAGCTCTTGCTCTGTTCACCTTCAGATGTTGAAAACGTTCTTTCGCCTGAATCCCTTAAATATGGCAGTTGTAGCAAAGCTTCAACCGAGTGCATAGTCGTATTACGATCCTGATCAACTCCTAAAAGGCAAATATAGCCGCCTGCTTCGGCAATCTTGAGATATGGTGTATTTTTGCCATGCGCAGTATCAGCCTGCCAATGATTCTGACAAAACTCCTTCGCCTGTCTGCCAATTGCCGCAACTGTTCCAAACGGACAATCACTGATCTCAGCCTCTGAGTAATTTTTAATAACAGAAGTCAGAATGCCTAACTGACCAAAAACAGGCGCAATTAAAGTTCCATCCTTGCCGATAACCTCTAAGAATGCATCAACTACAGCCTCTCCACCGCCATCAACCTGACCAAGACTCGGCAGTGAACTATGCAGCAAAACAACATCACCTGACTTAAGACCCAACTTTTTCAAACCATCTTTTATCTCTGATTTATTCATAATCCTCAACCTTCATTTCTGCAATTAAACGACATGGCAATTGAGTAATACCGGCATAGCGTAACGGAAAAATAGAAATTTTCACCTCGGCCCCTTTTATTGCATTCAAATTAGCTGGTTCGCAGACCGTAATAATACCAGCCTTAAACAGTTCATAAAAGACTCCGTTCAACTCACGGCTTTCATAAATATCTGAAATTAGTATACTATAATTTCCTGCAATAATCCACTCAACTGCACTGGAATCCAGAAAAACTGTACGTTGTTCAATATCTCCCGAATCCCGCGATCCCAGAGCATTGATGACTAATACTTTATTCCCACTATCTTTGGAGTGCAACATAGCTTCGAGTTCAACCGCACTTACTCCGCCTGAACCGCTGATACAGTCAAGATGAATCACATCAGCATCCTGACGATATAAATCTTCCAACGGGCAGTTACCAGCATTATTTCCATCATCACACTCTTTGATATGCCCAGGAAAATCAATATAAGTTCCCACCATTGACTTATAAGAAAAGTCATAGACTACTCCTGTATAAGCAATTTCAGCCGATTTTAATGCAACTTCCCTAACCTTTGCTTCCGGTGCATTAACAAAAATACTATTTCCCATATCACGGGTTAAATCAATTAATCTCATAGTATTACCCTTTTACTGAAAGTCACGGACAGACACGGATATAAATAAACATGACAAAAACCTTGCACTTGACATGTGTTTAACATAGTATAACATATTGTCAACACATAGATTATGAATTGAATAGGAATGCCCTAGCTTAAACATCAAGTTCAAGTACTCTAATGGCATTTTCTCTCGCTACTTTTTGAAAGACGGTTTCTGATATTTTCTGTTGTTTACGCAATTCAAGCAGGAAATCAACTAATGGCGTGGGTGTATCAGGTGCACAAATATCAGTACCAAAGAAAAGGCGATCCTGGAATTCATCCAGAAATTTTATTGCATATTCCGGGTCGCGTTTCAGGGCATTACAACCACTGCCGGCCGATAGATCACCATAAAGATTACTGTACTTTCTTAATAGTTTTGGAACTGCGCCCTCTACTGTTACTAAGCCGGAAGGATAGCTAGCCCTGTCGCTGATATTTTTCAAAGGAGCCATTTCGGCCCAGAATGACTGAGAATGACCAAATAATTTCAGTTTAGGAAACATCTGTAAGCATTGCTCAAGTTGAGGTAGGCCCGGGTCATCGTACAGCCCGTAAACATTGTCAAAACAATGGGCAATATGAAAGGTTATCGGCAATCCAACATCTTCGGCATGCTTAAACAAATTAAGTGTCTTGGGGTCTGTGAAAGCAAGATTGGCAGTGATTTCCCCAATGCCTTTGCAGCCTTTGTCCCGGTAATATTGCAGAATTTTGTTCAGTGGGGCATCCGCCGAATTCTGTAATGCACGTGGGTCAATATTACAGAATGGGATGAAACGGCCGGGAAATGTCTTGCATACTTCCAGTATCTCCTCGTTCGATTGTGGTACGTAACTGCATTCCGGGCTTACCCCCGGCAGCAAAACGCCCTTTTCGATACCAACAGCATCATAACGCTTGATTAACTCTTCCGGCGTGGCATAGGCTGGTTTGCCATTGCGAGGATATCCGGGGATACTGCGTGTGTGTACATGAATGTCTATAAACATAAAAACTCCTTACTAATTACTTGTTCGTTATCGTTCACTGGTTAATATTGTCTTAAAGGGCATAATCTGAGGCATTTGACTCACTAGGTTATCTTCAATATCCTCAATGAGATTCTTTTTGCTTTGCTGCACGTAAATAATTTCATACCGACCAATATCCGGAACGGAAATCTTACAGAAACCGTCTTTATCCATCTCATAGTCAAGGCAAACTACTTCCAAGAAGTCCGGTGATACCAGATATACGTTCTTGACCTCCTTCGATTTGATCCAAAAAGTCATTTTCTCACCCTGCGGGATGAACTTTTTAACCGACGGATAATTGATGAACTCATAATCATTTTCGGTTGGAGTGGCAGCATATTTCTCAAAACGTGTTCCGAGACAATTAACCAGATGGATCATGATACCATCGTAACCTTTATAGCTTTGTTTGATGGGATTGACTATGATCTCCACAGGTACATTCTTAGTCTTTATAATGGGGGGAGTGGCATCGTTGACGGCCTGAGCCATAAGTGTGGCAAATTCAGGTCTGCGATCATCAAACCAATATCCAGCCACACCATGCCAGCCTCCGCCTACTTTAGGCATGCGATACATTATTCCGGGTCTAAAGGCAAAATATAAACAGCTACCTTTTTCATAGCGGTTAGAAGTAATCAATGGCCGTTTGCTTTGTTCATCGACACCAAGTGCCACTGCCGATGCAAGTCTCACCTGCCGCATTACCACAGGATAATCAATTACAGGAAACTCAGAATCCGGCGATTGTCGCGCAATCTTTCCCTGACTCATATCGCCAACATAGTTGACGCCCATTACGTCGGCCAATGCGAAATTGTCAAGTTTCACACCATCAGAGTCATATAATGACGATTCGTCAGTAGCCAGTAGCATTCCACCAGCCTTAACGAACTGCCGGAGCGAATCAACCTGTTCTGAAGAAAGGCCGGCCGCGTCGGGAAGGATTATCGTAGCATATTTCTTTAGTATCTCATGGGTGAGCTGTCTCTCCAATACTACATCAAACGGTATATGATTTTCCAAAAGCGTCTGAGCCCAGCCGACATACTCCCCCATATCGTTGGGGCCTTCTGAGGGAAGATACTTTCCTGTAAGACTCCTCGTAGTAGAGGAAAAGACAATGGCTATATTGCTGAAGGCGGAATTACCCAACCAGAGTTTTTGCCATTTCTTTTCCCATAATACGGGAACAGTCCTATGCTGATTAAAGTCCGGCCATTGATGTCCGAGCCATCCGTAAGCCATTCCCAAAATCCGTGCAAAATATTCCTGAGACAGCGATGCTGACGGGTTAAAAAGAATTGTAGGTCCTGATGCACTTACATATTTTCCCTCAGCAATCACATGTCTCCATGAACACGGAGTAAGTGGCTCGCACTCATAGAAAAAGATATCCAACCAATTCATTTTGCTCTCGGGTTCAATACCAACAGCAGCAGGAATGCTTACTGTGAGCGGATTACCGTAACAGCTTGTAAATAACCGTTGCTTACCTGATGCATTTATAACCTCGGAAAGCAGCTTGAACCACGAATTAATCGACTCAAGCCGGAACTTAATCCATGCCCGCCATTGCGGATTTGAATAGTTCTGCCAGACTGCTTTATCTTGCGGGTTTGGTATTTCATAGCCGTATTGTTTTTTAAAGAGTCTTTTGCAGTGTCGACAGCCACAGGTTCGAGGACCGACATAATTCGGGCCGAATCCTGTCTCGTCAATCATAAGACCATCACAATCAACAGCCTCAATTAGCTCCGTCAATTTTTCTGTGTATAGTTTCTTAAACTCGGGATTATTGGGACAAAGTGGATATCCATAATATTTTTCCCAACGAAAATCTTCCCCGGTTTCCACATCACAAGTCGCCATTCCCTTAAAAAGCCTGTCGTAATCGTCCCACAGTGCCAAGTTCGCAGTCAAATGAACTACAAGCTTAATGTTTTCTTCATCGCAAGCCTGCTTTACAAATTTCATAGACCGCAAATATACATCCCATGGAATTGCTGACCACCAATTGCGTTCCCCATACTTTTCTGCAAATATATAGCGATGCCATCCGCCCACAAATAGGGTATCGAAGCCCTGACTGCTCAGATTTCTTACGATTTTACGGGCTTGTGGAAGTGTTATCTCAGGTGGTATTCTCCAATCAACCGAACGCATTGTTGCGAGCCATTCACTATAGCTGCGTTCTTCTGCGTTCGTTGAGTTTACATACATTGATTCCGGGACATCCACTACTGTTTCAATAGCCCTTCGATTGGCTCTACTGTGTTTCTTAATCTCATCAGCAGATAACCCACGACCATTGATGATTATCTCCCTGATGGCACCCTTGAAATATTGGCCAACTTCTTGCGTTTTGCTAAGTGCGCCTATAAGCAGCGGAAACTTGTTTGTGCGTAATGTGCCCTGAACCGTTTTGGATACTATTTTTTTTCCATCGATATAGACAGACAATATTCCTGAAGAATGATTGACAACAAGGTATCGCCAACGCCCCGCCAGATGTCCAGCCATGACTGGTATATCAAACTTGCTACCTTCACCTCGAAAACGAAATCTGGGGCTATCATCCCAAGCCGCCCTATACAGCAACCAACCATTCTTGACACCACCATATTTGCTTAATAATGCCAAATATTTTCCCGGGGGCACTTCATCAACCCTTATCCACAACTCAATTGAAAAATCTCCCTGGAGATTCAGCCGATCGTCATTGCCGCAGTCAATATAAGTGCTCCCATCAAAAATCAATGACTTTCCGTAATCCCCTTCGACAAATTTTACGCTACCTACGACGGACGCATCGTTACCATTTTCGGAAAGATCTATCACCTTACCATTCTTTATCTCGTCCATTCGCCAATGTGCAATTATTTGCGCATCAACAGAAGAGAAAAAGAAAAGTAATATTATGAAAATCCACCACAAACGTAAATATAGAGTTGAGGTCATGTTGTATTCTTTCTGATTATTGGTCAGTCAATGTAGCAATGACAAGCTAAGCAACAATATTATGCTCAGTTTTTCACCTTAAGCCCCACCGGTTATTGTATGACTATAAGCGTTCCGCCCAGTGATGTTGTCAGAAACTTATCCTGCGTCAAAATTATGTTCGAGAACCGCACCTCGTCTATCACAGCGTCACACGTATAAGAACTCCCATTACCTGACCCGACAATCAGGGTGGCGGTCGAATTGTGTAACGAGACAATGCTGTGACCATGCACCGATGTTGTCCAGTCACCTGTGGCGAGGTCCTTAAGATAGAACTTCACTCCACTGGCCTGATCACCTTGATCGAACGATACCGATACGAAGTAATCTTTATTGCCGCTGGTCGCAATACCTGAGTTGATAAGAGTCCCGGACGTTCCATCTTCGCTCACATATAATACCAACTCATACGGATATGAACCATTGATTCCAAAAAGCCAGCTTCTCTGACCGATAGTAGTGTAATATTGCGAGGCGATTGCCAACAAATTATTAAAAGGCCCAGCGTCCCTGTCAACGTATGCCTCGACGGTGAAGTTGCTTACAGCAAACGCAAACTCATCCGGATGCGTGAAGTATGCGTTTGTGTCAATCAGGTTGAGAGAATAGTCGTTTGCCAAGCCATTCCGCGGAATCGGGTCGTCGAATGTGGCTCCTTTGCCACTAATCGGCAGCAAATATTGCACTGGAGAGTTGACCGCAGTCAGCGTATATCCGTTGCCGGATGAGTCTTCTCCTAATATAGCACCATTCTCGAAACGCCAATATCCAATCGTTCCTGGTATAGGAGGAGGTCCCTCAATCGTCTCGACTAGAATATTGTCGATCAGCATATTTGATGTATAGCCAGTGCCCCACCCAGCCCTGAATAGGAGTTCATCAATGTCCACCCCCGTACTGCCGGCCCAAGAAGCTATGTCTTTAGTGTAAAGTTCAGTTCCGCTAGCATCATAAATAGTGTATGTCATAGTAAATGTTCCTGATGCGGGTATAGACGGCAATTCCAGTTCCATTGTGTACCAGGTATTTTTCGCATAGTAAGTCTTGTCACTAGTAGAACCACCATTACCTCGCAGTTCGAAGTAATCTTCGGTGGCATCTTGCTTAGCTATCTTACAATAGGTGAGCCAGGTGGCATTCGCCACTGCATGTGCAGCAAATACACTATTATCGTTCACCGATCTTTGCATCTGGAAATCGTAGCTAATCTTTATTGGTAACGCAAAATAGGAAATAAAATCTGCCGAAACGGTAGGCAGAACAGTAGTGCTTGTATCAATAAACTCCATACAGTATCCGGTAGATCCGTTCCGTAATGTATGAGATCCTACAGCCATATCCGTTCCGCTCCATGTTCCTACCTGAGCGGTTGAACCCAATGTACCAGCGGCGCTATACCCACTGAAATCTTCTTGAAAAACAATTCCCGCTCGGGTAACCGTAATACATGCCAAGGCAACCAATAAAACTATTCCGAAACAACTTTTTCTCGTAAACATTTTCCTTCTCCTTATTTAATTAAAAATCGTAAAAATCCCGACCAACGTCATCTTTCTAGTCATCATAATACTCCTCTAATACTGGCATTTTTCCGTGGTCAAACAGTGTATGCCTTATTGTCTTTTCTTGATAATAATATATATCACTAGTTTTCACTTCCAACCCCAAGGTATATCAACACCATAACGTTCCCATATATATACTATTTTGTCAATAGTTTTTTTTATAAAAAGTGTAAGTAAAAAGTGTAAGCTTAAATGCGAATAATACAGCACTAAATGCTTTAAATCAAGATTTCACGAACCGGCTTACCGAGACTGGAGGAAGGCCATTATACTACGTTCCATTGCTGTCGTGAACTCCAGCCTCACTTTCCTTCGGTCGTGTGTCAACAGTAGCGAAGCGTCCTATCTCACATTAAACAGGACGCCCTATCTAGGGTTTCCTGTTCAATTCATAAAGTGCTTATTGAAAATCTATTATACTATACTACAACCCTTCATCTTCTTGTTTTTTTTGATCGATTATTATTTTAATAATTTCTAACAATATATTTGTCAATAACTTACAAATTAATTTTACACATGTCAACTTATTATGATAATGAGGGC
>Ga0307987_1001375_pt1 | contig 13317 bp, 8 predicted proteins | sample EllFjometagen181_FD_203157 | JGI IMG/M metagenome (GOLD analysis project Ga0307987, IMG submission 203157) | Marine microbial communities from Ellis Fjord, Antarctic Ocean - #181 | ecosystem: Environmental > Aquatic > Marine > Unclassified | place: Southern Ocean | collected 2014-10-08
GGCGCTGCGAGTCGTCCACCCGCGCGTTGACCAATTCGCGCGGGCGGTTGCCGGACTTCGAACCGTTCTCGCCCGCCGGTTCACGAAAAAATGGACGCCGTCGTGCGCCGAGCTGCTGTTTGAGGGTGCCAACCCTCTGGCCGGACGCGAGGTGCCCGTTCCCGAAGACCCCGACGACTGCGGCGGCCTCGTGCGCGACCAAACATGCACTCGAATATTTCAGGTGCTAATATCACACGTACACGCCCGCGAACGACACGCTCTCGTTGGGCGTCTCCAGGTCATGGCGTCCCGAATCGAGTCCGCCTGTTTCGACGCGAGCATCTCACGTTGCTACGCATCCAAGTACACGCCGCAGCGGCGTTGGGACAACCCGGGTTTCGTGGAGATATATTCGAGCCGGTGCGGGCAGGTGATTGACAACCTTGATCCGGACGGCTCCGCCGAGCGCCGCTTTGGCGGCGCGGGCCGGCTGTTTGGCCGGCTCATTGGGGGGGATCTCGTGCCCGAATCCGTGGGCGTCATGTCGTGTGACGAGTTCTGCGCCGAGGCGGGCGCGCCCGACCGGGCGCGCGTTGACATTCGGATGGCCTCCCGTGTTGAGCAACGAACGTCGACCCTGTATCGCTGTCCCCGGTGCAAAAATAAAGAGTCGGTCACGCGGACGGTGCAGATCGGCGCGGGCGACGAGCCGACGAGCGTCCACTGCGAGTGTGTTCAGTGTCACATGGTGTACACGGCGCATATGTAGGTTCGACCTGTCTAATCTCCGGTGCTCGTCATGAATGCAAATATTTTCATAGCCTGGTCCACCCGCTTGTCCTGGAACCGCGATCGGATGAGGACGAACCGACGACTGGAGCACAGGATGTCGACGCGCTCGGACCTGAAGGCGGTCGCCAGCGCCTTCGCCAGCGGCGTCTTCAGGTCAAAACGGAGGCGCGTGCGCGGCGGGACGGAAGTCCGGAGCCCAATTTTGTCGTTATTTTTTAGTCGTTCCTTGTACATATTTCGAGCCACCGTGCACCCAAACTCGACTGGCTGGTCGCGGATGTACTGAATGTACATCATGTTCTGGTTTCGGCCCATGATGGTGGTGATCGACTTCTTGAAGGCGACGGTCGTGAGGAAGAATTCGAGAGGGTATCCATCGTACGTTGCCGGTAATGGTACCACGGCGGCGGGTGCGGCGGGTGCGGCGGGTGCGGCGGGTGCGGCGGGTGCGGCGGGTGCGGCGGGTGCGGCGGGTGCGGCGGGTGCGGCGGGTGCGGCGGGTGCGGCGGGTGCGGCGGGTGCGGCGGCCGCCGCCCTCGCGCGCGCGGCAACGGCAATCGCCCTGAAGACCTCGGCCTCGTCATGATCAACCTGACCCCCCGGCAGGTCGCCCTCTTGGAGAACCGCGGGCAGCCGACGCTCAACGTCGGCGAACCGCGCGATGTCGTCGGGCGGCAGTTCGCCGAACGTCACGTCGGATTCGCATGTCTTGTCGAGGGTGTGGTCATCAAGAGTGATGATAAGCTTCGACGGCTGGTGCCGAGAAATCGACAGCATGATCCGGAAGTACGAATGATCGATGCAGGAGAACACGGCGTCAATATCCAGGCGGGTGACGACCGCCTCGCGGTCCCGGCGGCAGAAGTACCGGTTGACCTTGCTCCCAAGAATATACACGACGGTGTCGATACCCTCGAGACGATCCCGGGCATACACTTTGAGAACACTTTTTGTAAACTTGAAGAAGATCTTGGGCGACTTGATCGTCGTGAAGAACGCGAACATCGACCTGAACGCGGTCGGATTGTCAAACTCGAGTTCAAACTCGTTGTGGGGATCCTTCGGCGCGCCGACCACGCCGTGAACCGACACCTCCGGTGCGGCGGGCCGCATGGAGGGGCGGCCGGGGCCCCGCTTCAGGGCCGACGAGCATGCCATCATTATGTTCTGCCACGGGTGCTTAATTTCGCGCTATCTGCGCGCGATGCCGAGCACGATACATGTCGGAACCTTCGGCGACAGGCTGAGTTTGCGGTCGGCCGACAGGAACACCCACCCCGTGCCGAAACTGAACAGCTCATTCACGACACCCTCGACCTGTACATTCGTCAGGGGTTTCTTGGGGTCGTGAACCCCCGCCTGGTACATCGACCGCCCGGCCGCCCGCTTAACGATGGTCGCCGCGTTTTCGGACATTCCCAGGGCTGCGACGGCTATTTCTCGCCCGTCGCTGTTGATTGCCCGCAGCGCGGTAACGTACTGCGTGAACATCTCGTCGCGGGCCGCGGAAACGAGACCCAGGGTTACTGCGGGCGGCGTTGCCCGCTGTCCCGTCATCCTGGCCGACGCTTTTCTGACCGCGGCCAGGAGTTGGTGCGGGTTGATCACGATCGGCTCGATCTCCTGCAGGTTCTCGATCGATTTTGCCCGCTCGTCGTCGTCGAGCAGGCGGACGCACGTCTGGGAACAGAAGTCGTCGTGGAGGCACCGCGCGTACGCCTCCACGCGGGGGTCGGGAATCCACCGGTCGACGGAGACGTCGTCGTTGCGCGGGTTCAGTTTGAGGAACTTTGGCGGGTTCAGGGGAAGTTGGCGACCGCCAATCGTCCAGCACGGCGTCGGGGCGTGCGGGGCATCGGCAGAGATTGTTATTGCTGCTGACGGCACGGCGACGTGCTCAATCGTGTCCATCCGCATGATCACCGCGCGATTCAGGCCGGGCGCGGTCGTCGGCGCGGCCGCGTCCTGTCCGGGACGCGGCCGCGGATCGATGAGAGGGCCCGGCGAGAAGAAGACCGCGCTTTGGGCGCCGGGAACGGTGATGTCGAGGGTGTTCGCGGCCGCGGCGCCGCCCTTGACCTTCACGTCCGCGGCGTGAAGGTCAAGGGCGGGCGCGAAACCGAACGACATTCCCATGCGCAGAATGTTTGACACGTCGGCGCCCCGAATGACCGGCGAAACTCCCAGCGTGCGATCCTTCAGGCCGCTCTCGGACCGGGCGACGTTCCCGCCCGCGTCGCGGATTCGGCGGATCGCCGCCGCGACCACCAGGACCGCGACCGTTCCTGCGGCGAACGGCTCGGCCGCAACCACGGCGGCCGCGCCGCGGGCCGCAAGGGCGGACGCCCTTGCGTGAACCCAGGCGGACGGAACTTCGGCCGACAGACGGTCGCGAACCTTGTCAAGGGCGGTGACACCGCTCGCGGCCGCAGACGACTGGCTGAACGCGCCTTCGAGGGCATCAGTAACGACGCGGTCGCCGAACGCACTTGCGAGCGCCCGGGCGCTTGAGCGCGCGTCGTCGACCGCGGCCTCGTCGGCGCCGGCAACGTTGCCGGTGACGCGCGCGACCGCGGCGCGGGCGGCCTCAATGAGGTCTGTCAGGCGACTTAGCGTCACCGGCGCGCTCCGCTCAAGCCGCGACGTGTCTTCGATTAGCGCGACCCCCCGGCGGATCCCCTTTGACAGGGTTTCGGCGAACCTTGACAGCGGGTCGGTCATGTTGAATATATCGACCAATTGCGTATACTGTATTTGCGACCAACCGCGGGTACTATATTGCGAATGGAAGACGACGGGTCCATGACCGACGGCCACGTCGACGTCGTGCCGGCAATCTCGGCCGAACTCGCCGGCTCGTCGGAGGCGGTGCCGTTCGGGAACCCCGAGATTCTTGAGACCCCGGAAGGGTCAAACGCGCTGCGCCCGTCGCCGCCGTACCCCGGGCGCAGCGCGTATTCTCCGCACGGCGGCGACCTGACAAAGTCGGGCGCGCACGCCCGCTCCGGCCGTGCGTCGCAGAAACCGCCGGCCGAGCGGCCGGCCGGCAACGACGTTCAGGGTTTCTTCATGGAACACAAGATCGCGGTGGTCATGTCGGTGATCCTGTTCATTGTTCTCGTGATAATTATTTGGATCCACTTCACGCGGGCGCGGAGGGGGCGCGGCCGTCGCGCGCCCTCGGATTTGAAGCCGCGCGCGACGGTTCCGCCGGCCGTTATGGCTGCGGAGCGCGGCCGGATGGCGCGGGTGAAGGAACTGGCCCGGCTGCGGGCGCGCCTTGACGCGCCGTCATCGCCGACCGCACCACCGGCGACCGCACCACCGCCGACCGCACCACCGGCGACCGCACCGTTAGCGCTGACCGCACCACCGGCGACCGCACCGCCGGCGACCGCACCGTTAGCGCTGACCGCACCACCGGCGACCGCACCGCCGCCGACCGCACCGCCGGCGACCGCACCGCCGGCGACCGCACCGTTAGCGCCGACCGCACCGTTAGCGCCGACCGCACCGTTAGCGCCGACCGCACCACCAGCGGAAGAACCAACGTTCGATATGTCCACGCACGACAGCGACCCCGGAATAAGTCTCCTGATATCAGAACTGTCGGAGACGAACGCCCGGCACGACAACATTGAGTCATACGACGAAGACGACATTCTCAGCACACTGGCCTGAGCAACCACGACAGTTTTTCCGGAACAATAGTTACCATGAAACAGGCCGCAGTTGCGGTCTACGCGGACAACAACGCAACCACAATGATGTCCGACGCCGCGATTTCCTCGCTGGTTCGATGGACCAACCGCGGAAACCCGTCGTCAGCGCACGGCGGCGCCCGCTCGGGCGCCGCCATGATGCAAGAGTTTCGCGAAGAGATTGCGGCCGACTGCGAGGTCACCCTCGCGTGCGGCGCGCCCAAGGATCGCCGCACGGACGCGCCCGCGCGCGCGCCAACCGCAGAGCACCCCGCCCGGTACAAGGTGATATTCACGTCGGGCGCGTCGGAGAGTAACTGCCACATCCTCACGTCCGCCGCCCGGGCGTACCGAACCCGTCACCACCGACTCCCCCACATTCTCACCACGGAAGTGGAGCACAAGTCGGTGCTCGCCTGCTGCGCGGGCCTGGTGCGGGACGGCATCGCTGAGTGTACCCACGCACCCGTGCGACGCGCACCCGGACCCGCGCGCGGAACGGTTGATCCGGAGCTGATCGCGGCACTGATTCGTCCCAACACGTGCCTGGTCTCAGTGATGGCCGCCAATAACGAGACGGGCGCCGTCAACGACATCGCGCGCGTCGCCGCCGCCGCGCGCGCGCGCGGCGTGATGATGCACACGGACGCGGTGCAGCTGTTCGGCTGGTCCCGAATCCGGGCGGCCCGACACGGCATCGACGCGTTCAGCGTCTCTTTCCACAAAATCGGCGGCCCGCCGGGCGCCGGCGCGCTGGTGATCCGGGAGTGCCGCGTCGAGGACGGCATCGGCGCCCACATCTGCGGAACGCAGAACGACGAGATGCGCGGCGGAACCGAGAACGTTCCCGCGATCGCCGCGTCCCTTCAGGCGTTCCGCGAGTCGCGGTCGCGGCTTGCCGCCGCGACGCTGGCGGTTCGCACGATGAGAGAGGACCTTGAGCGTCGGCTGGGACGCGGCTTCGGCCTGGAGCCGGCACTGCGGGAACACGTCCCGCCGTCCGGACGTTCCGACCGCCCAAAACCCGAACCGTCCGAGATTTCGGCGTCGCGCCCGTTGCCGATCCGGCTCGACCTCGTCGCGCCCCAGAACGAGCGCGTCCGCCTCCCCAACACTACCTTGCTAATGATCCGCGCCGACCCTCACGGCGACACACCCTGCGCGGAGTCGGTTCGCGCCGCCCTCGAAGCCCGCGGCATTATCGTGGGCGTCGGCTCGGCGTGCAACGCGGCCGCGCCCGGGCGCCCGGGCCACCCCAGCGCCGTCGCCCGGGCGCTGGGCCTGGGCGACGGCAACATCATCCGAATCAGCCTGAGCCACCGGACGACCAAAAAAGATGTCGACCTGATCGTCGTCGCGTTTAACGAGCTGCTCGGTGAATCGTCGGCGCTTGCATAACCGTTCTACACGTCAGCTCCGTCGTCCTCGACGGGCGCGTCGGACGCGGCCGATGCGGCCGCGTCGTCGGCCGCCGCCGCCTTCACCCTCTCCTTTTCGACCTCCCGTTCCTTGCGAACCTGAGTGTGCAGCGTCACACAATCCTCAGCGGCCTTGATTATGCGCCTCCGCGCGACGTCGTCAACGTTGGCATTCACCATGATCGCCTCCACCGCCAGGATGATATGCTTGCCATTAACCGTATGGGCCTTGCCCATACCGTTAAGAATGGTGATCGCCGTCTTCGTGATCGTGCGACAGAAGTCGACAACGATGGCGCTAATGTGTCGGCGCAGCAGACCGCGCAGACGCGGCTTGCTGGGCGGCTTGGCCGCGTCCTTGCCCACAACCTTGAACTGGGCCGCGGAGTTGATCACCTCGTGGACGATCTTCTTCACGTAGGTCTCGAACGGCGCGCGCTGCTCCTTCGCCGCGGCGGCGGCGGGGCGTCCCGCCGCCTTCTCAATTTCGGCGCGCGCCTTGCGCGCGGCGGACGCCTCCTCGGCGACCCTCATCTCCTCCTTCCAGTTTTTGTAGGAGGGGAGGTCGCGAAACAGTGGCGCCGTCGACAGCGCGTCGATCTTGTCGCCCGCGTGGATGTGGGGGATGTCGAGGCGTTTCTTCTCCTCGTCGGCGCTGGTGAGGAGCGCGGCGTAGGACAGCTGCTTCACGATCGAGTTCGCGATGCGCGCGATCGCGTACTGGGCGCTCTCGGCGCGGTGGATCTTCTGGCTCTTGACATCGGTAAGGGAAATCTTGAGGTTCGCGATCGTCTCGGGTGCCGCGCCGCGCTTCTCGAGCGCGGCGATCTTGGTGCTCATGCCTTCGATCAGCCCGTCGGTGGGGCTGTTGTACTCGGTGATGACGTCCATCATGATCTGGTGACACCGTGCGGCGGGAATTCCCAGATTGAGCTTCGCCGCCCAGTTGATGCGGGTGAGGGGCGCCTTTGCCGGAACTTCGGGTGCGGCTGTCGCCATGCTGTCTTGGTGAATGAGCGGAGGTTGTTGTCTGCTGATCCTTTACTGGCGTGTCCGCCTAACAGAAAAACATGGGTTGTGTGGACCGCCGAGACGAAATTCGCGTTACTCGTATGTGAACGAAATTTCGGTAACGGTGAGTTCGTGTGTTCGACCCAGCCGCTGCGCCCTCCCGGCGAGCTGATACATGATGGTGGGATCCTTGACGCGGTGATAGAACACCACGTGGGACACGAACGGCATGTGCATTCCGCCGCAGTCCTTGGTCGCCGTCACGATGAGGATTCGAAAGACGCCCCGCCGGAATTCGTCAATAATTCGGGCCTTCTGGACACTGGTGCCGCCCAGCACGCGGAAGGGGATCGCAAAGTCGGCCAGCAATTTTGACACGACTCGGGTGGACTCGGAGTAGATCGTCCCCACGATCATTTTCTGGTCGCGTGCGGGGGGGGGGTCGCCGTGCGCGGTGCCGGTGAGAAGGTTGTCAATGAAGGGTCGCGCCGGGGCACCGACCTTCGTTTGCGGCACCGCGACCCCCAGCATGGTTGCCAGCAGCGCGCGGTGCTTGGCATCATGCAGGGCCGCGATCCGGCCGATCATTGCCTGCATCGGTTCAGGCACGACGGGCGCGGGCGCGGGCGCGGGCGCGGGCGCGACGGGCGCGACGGGCGCGGCAAGCTCCTGCAGCGCCGCCCGCAGCGTGACGATGTCTTTGACGTGGGTGATCCGCTTGACGTCGAGCCTCCGCATGCAGTTGGGACACTTTGATATGAAATGCCGGTTGCCACCGCGACGACCGGTGGTGATGCACTGCGAGCACACGACGAGCTGGCAGCACCCGCCGAGGATGTAGGCGCCCTCGTCCACCTCCGCCAGCGGCGTTGCGCAGCCGCCCTGACAGATGTCCTCGCGGATGTTGGCGCGGGCGCGCTCGAGCTCTTTCCCCACGTCGGTTCGGTCGCGCTCCGCCAGGCGGCGCACCCGCCGGAGCACGGGCGGAATTGGCGGCGGAAGGTCCCGGGTGGCAACCAGCACCACGACCTGTGACTTGAACTCCAGGTCGTTGAACGTTCGGATTGCGTGCACAAGCTTAATGTTCAGCCTCGAATCGCTGAGCGCGTGGGCGGGCGGCTCCAGCGCGAGCGCCGCGTCGGACGGCGGCGTTCGCTGGTCAACCAGCGGCATCACGACCGACATTCGGGACGCCAGGCGGTCGAGAACCCGGAACGTGTCAACTCGGCCGGCCAGAAGTCGCTCGGCGAGTTCTTCGACCGTGTCGGCGTCGATGCCCAGCCGCCTTGCCGCCGCGTGGACCGCCCCGCCGGCGAGCATGTCGCGCACGTCGTCCGGAATGTTGAGATTCATTGCCTCGCGCACCCTGCGGTCGCCCTGAATGACCGCCCGGCGCCATCTGATCGTGAATGACTGAAAGTGTCGGTCGACGAACGCGGGGTCGCAGCTTAGCCGGAGAATGGTGTTCAGCGGCATGTCAAATGGGGCGCCCATGATCGGCTGGGCGAGATACACGTTGCGGACGAATTCCTCGGGCGTGCGGGACGTGACGGGTGTCCATCTGGGCACCCCCCTTCCCGACTTCCGAGTCGCGGACACGTTCCATGTGAACAGGGCCGCGGGTCGGCGGTCGCGAATGGTGAACGGGACGATGTCGTAGTCGTCGATGATCAGCCGCGCCACTGCGCAGTTTTCGATCATCTTTTGCCACACCTCGGTGAGGGGGCGCGTGCCAAACGCCGTGTCGTCGTCGGCGCGAATCTTGGCGCGGACCTCGCCGGGGAGCAGGTACCGGCAGGTGGTGAGGCCCACCTTCAGAAGAACGACGTCAATGTTTCGAACAAGGAGGTGGTTGTCGTGGAACCGGCGAACCGCGTGAACGTTGTCAATCACGAACACGCGCAGGTGCGGCGCAAACTCGTCAAGGCTGGTTTGCCACTGGGAGATCACGCTCGCCGCGGCGAGAACCAGCGTGATCGGCAGCACCCGGTCAAGCAGCACGGTCGTCTCGCCGTGCGCCACCGTGAGGTGGCCCTCAAACCGGGGGTGCCCTCCGGCTCGGCCGACCGCCTGTCGCATCCGGTCGCACGGCAGGTCGGTCATCATGGGGGTCATGAGAGACGCGGCGCCGCGGTGCCGCGGCGCCACCGTCGTCGCGGACGCAAACTTTGCGATCAACTCGGGCGGGTTCGCGCAGATGAGCGCAATACAGAGGACCGTCTTGCCGAATGACGGTTTCTCCTGCACGAGGCCCTGGTTTATCATTAACATTGTGTCGTGGTTTGGGATGTACGGCCGGCGTTCCACGTCGACCATCACGTACAGGAGCGACTTCTGCGGCGCGTAGAGCGCGCCGAGGAATCGTCGGGGGTCGTCGTGCTGGGGCATGCCATCGGTGATCGGCACGCTGCCCCTGAGCAAGCTGTGTGCGTTGCTCGTAAGGTTGATGGCGGTGATCGCGTCTCTCCATGATGGTGTGGCCATGTCGGCGCGCGTATTGAGGTGTCCGGTGATTCAATTCGCGGTCGACAAAACATGGTGGCAAACTTGACGGTGGCAAACTTGACGGTGTCAAACTTGACGGTGGCAAGTTTGCCGCTAGGTGAATATTAGCCTGAGCTCGCCGTCCCGACGCATGACGAAGTTTAGCGTTCGGGAACTAACTACCAGCTCCACCTCGGAGCCCGGCGCGATGGTGGAGCCCTTGACGACAAGCTCCGCCTGTCGTCCGGCGGCCGAGAACGACAGATGCCCGCTGGGTGCGAATTTGCCCGGATGGACGCCGAAGACGATTGCCATTGCGTTCGGATCATACTTTGACGCAAATATTGTGTGGTCGCCGTACCGCCCCGGCATGTACGCGCTGAACACCAGCGGCGGGAGCTCGGGCACCAGCTGAACGCCGTCGGCCGTGCGTAGGCCGATGGTGTCGACCACGCTCTCGAGGTAGCCCTCGCCGGTCGTCTTGGCGCGCCGCGCCACCAGCTCGACCGCCGCGACGGAGGAGTTCCACTTGAGCCGCGGAATCAGGAGGCGGTTGAACGCCGTGCGAACCTTGGGTGTTCCGAACATGCACCACCGGTCAAGGTCGGCCGCGTTGGCAGTGTCTCGAACGCCAAAGTATAGGTACTCGCAGGGCGACCGCAGCTGCTTGAGCGGAACCGACGTCTCGTCTTGGCTGAGGGTGCGGTGGAGCGACTGGTGACCGCGGATCAGCCGCACCTGCGGGCGCGCCTCGACGATGTCCCGGACCATGGGGTCGACCACCATTATGTGCACGTACAGCTCGATCGAGATCTCGATCGACGTGATGTCAAGGGTGGTCGCGACCTCGTAGGGGTCAACCGCACCGATCAGCTTCTCGAGCGGTGCCATTGTCACGACCACGCGGCGAAGATCGCGTGGGAGCATCGGGTCAAACAGGGCGCGTCCGGGGTCGCTGCAGCAGTCAAAGTGAAGCGGCGGGACCATTTCGAGCATCGGCTGGACCGCCTTGGGCGTCTGGGGGCCCTCCTTGAAGTGGTGCACCGCCGTGTGCATGTTGGCGTGCGTCTCGGCCGTGTTCTCGATCGCCTGGCCGTGTTCGGCGCACCACGGGTCGTGCAAATCACCGCCCAGCACTTCCATCCGCATCTTGAGAACCACGTCGTCCGTTTCGTACGACTGGATCGGGTCGTTTCCGTCAACCCGGAGCTCCACGCGCTCAAACATTCGAACGCCGGGAAACGCGCAGTAGCGGTAGCGGGTGGTGCCGCTGGCGGTCTGCACGGGGAACCGCACCCGGAAGAACATGTCGCCGATAAAGTCTGCGGGCGCCGGGAACGCGAACGTCGCGGTCGTGGACGATCCCACCTGAAGGCGCGACGCCGCGGCGCCGCCCGACGGACGGCAGACCACGTACTCGTGTCCCATTGCCACGTGGGGGCGGTATGTGCGGTGAAACAGCACGTTGTGGGATTCCGTGACGTCACGCATGACCGGCTCGGGCCTCTCAAGGTTTTCGGCGACCCGACGTTTCCATATAGCATCCATGCGCGTTCGGAGCACGTTGTTTGCGTATAGGTACTTGTCGTACATGTCGTCGTCTCCGGACGCGTGGACGACTGCGGGACGCAGGGACGGCGGCTGCTTCCGGGACGCGTGGACGACTGCGGGACGCAGGGACGGCGGCTGCTTCCGGAGGAAGAAGCTCGACATTCTCGGCGCGGCTGCCTATTCCTGTCCAAATAGTATTGGTGGGCGGCGGGCGCCGAACAGCCGCGCTGCGGCGCCCAATTCGGGGCAGTTTGAATGCAGCATATCTCGATACCATGGCCGCGTCTGGCGCGGTGTCTGCGGCGCCCGTTGGATTTGTGGGGCGTCGCGGCCTCGTCGTTGACGCCCGGGAGCTGATAGCACATGTCGGAGGGCGGACGCGGCTTCAGGAGCTGGTGTCGGGCCTGACGGTGCGCGAGTTTGTGCCGCGCAGGTCCGCGGACCTGGCGTTTGGCGTTCCGCGACGCGTTTCCTGCGTCGCGGGCGACGCGGGCGGCGTCGCCCCGCGGCTCGTGTTTCCGCCGGCCCTTGCCGAGATGCTCGTGCGCCGGCGCATCATCTCACACGTTGAGCCCGGAACCGGCGACAACGCGCCTTTCACGTTTGTGACACCCGCGCGCGCGGCCGAGCGGTACGTCGTTGACGCCGGCGACCTGTATCAGTATCAGGGGGCGACGGTGGCTTGGTTGCGCCGGGCCGGCACGCGCACGCCCGGCACGGCCGGGCCGCTGTCCGAGGCGCATGCCGACCGGTGGGGATCTGCAATTGTCTATGTGCAGATGGGCGCCGGCCTGGGAAAGACGCGCGCCGCGCTCGCGGCAATTGCGAGCGTGCGGGTGCCGTGCCTGGTGATTGTCCCCACCGAGGTGATCCGAGACGGCTGGATATCCGAGGCGCGCGAGGTAATGCCGGAGGTGTCGGTGGGCCGCTACATACAGGCGGATGCCGTTAGTGACCCGCGGACCGGTCTTGCGGTTCCCAGCGCCGCGCGATTCGAGATCACGGTCGCGATTATTAACACCGTTCGGGATCGCCCGCGCGAGTGGTTTGACGGCTTCGGGATGACCATATTTGACGAAGCCCACGAGTACCACACGGAAACATCGATTAAGGCCGTATGGCGCGCCAATACACGTTATGTGCTCGCGTTGTCAGCCACTCCCGATGAGGACATGGGGCGGCTGTCGCGGACGATGTTCCGGTTCTTCGGTGCGCCGATCCGTGTGGAGGACATTCCGGGCGCCGACGTGGCGAGCGTGAATTTCGGGGGGCGGGTGTTGGAGGTTGCGTTTGACGGGCAGGACGCCTTCTGCGTTCCGGTGATCATGAAGGCGGGGACGTTGTCCCATGTCATGACGGTGGGGCGTCTCATTGAGGACCAGAGGCGGACCCGGATGATTGCGGCGGCGGTCAAGTGGTTGCTGACGCTTCATGAACGCCTGGGGGGTGATGAACTGTTGGAGGCCGGCCTGGGCGTGAATCCGGCGGATTTGACCGCGCCGGTGCGCATGCATTCTGTGCTCGTGTTTGCGTCTCATCGCCGATTTCTGCCCGCGATTCGGGACGCAATTCTTGAGTGCGTTCCGCCGGCGGACCTGGTCGTGCCGGAATTGGATGAGGGTGCCCGCCCCGCGGGCGGGCAGGTCTTGTGGGGAGGTTCCGCCGGTGACGCCCGGGAGCGCGCCCATCGCGCCCGCATTGTGCTCACGACGTATGGGTACAGCCGGCGGGGCGTGTCGATGAAACAGATGACCGCGTGTGTGCTGGCGACGCCCCAGAAGTCGGGGTTTAATCAGATATATGGGCGCATCTTCCGGCGAGGCTCGGACGAGTCGATCGTTCGGGTCATCGTCGATGTCGTGGACATGAAGTCGCCGCTCAGGCGGCAGAACTCGGCGCGCCGCGTGGTTGCGCGCGAGAAGGGGTTTGTGGTTGATCGCGTTCGGCTCGCGCACGCGGACTTTGCCGGTAGCCTGACCGTTGGTGAAACGCCGCGAGATTTCATGGGGGGTGCAAAAAGGGTGGTTCTGAGAGCGTTGAAGTCCTGAATGGTGGTGTGCCGGTCTGGCCGTGTTTTTGCCGTCGGACGAAATTGGGCGGATGATTGATGTGGCGACTGTTGGTCAAATTGGGGTACGCGGATGGACCAAAACTGATTTCCGTTTTTCTGTTGTAGCCCGCTGTGTCTGTTGTTAAACCATGGGTTCTGTGTACAAAGAAGACGTTGACGTTGGTGCTGGTGACGTTGGCGTTGGCGTTGGTGCTGGTGACGTTGGTGACGTTGACGACGTTGGTGACGTTGACGTTGGTGCTGGCGACGTTGGTGACGTTGACGTTGGCGTTGGTGGCGTTGGTGACGTTGACGTTGGCGTTGGTGA
>Ga0307987_1001377_pt1 | contig 13309 bp, 11 predicted proteins | sample EllFjometagen181_FD_203157 | JGI IMG/M metagenome (GOLD analysis project Ga0307987, IMG submission 203157) | Marine microbial communities from Ellis Fjord, Antarctic Ocean - #181 | ecosystem: Environmental > Aquatic > Marine > Unclassified | place: Southern Ocean | collected 2014-10-08
GCAAGGTGTGTCATATTTCCCCAAGCATCAGTTGGACCATCCCAACCAGAAGTCAAATCTCCCAATGCTGATGATTGCTTTAGCAAGTATATTGTATCAGTTGCAATAGCGGTAGTGGTAGTTGCTGATGTTCCGAAATTAGTTAAACCTAAAGCAACTTCCCGTATTCCACCATTTAAATCACAAACACCATTATTTTGTCCGTTGTGGGTGGTTTTGGCGAAAATAGACGCTGAACCAGTTAATGGTTTATTTGCATCAGTATCGCCAGCGGTAGTATAAGTAACAGCTGCATCATTAATATCAGCGAGATAAGAGTTACAGCCTTTTGGAAAGTTAGTCGTTCCACCCGCGTCATACCAAGCACAATATGTTGTGGCTGAAGCTGCCTGAGCGTGAGCAACAGACAAAATAGCCATGGCACCCATCATGAAGACCGAGGCATTGTTGTAACCTGTACCTCTTGCCCGACTTAGGACAACGGCATCAGCCAAGATACCTGTACAGCCTGTCATACCACTTGATTTTGTATATCCTGCGGTGGTTGTTAAAGAAATAGGAACACCATTTTTAACAGATACACCTTTATTATTATCGGCCGGTGATGCTATATATTTGTCGATGAAGAATCCATCTTTCTCAGCACCACCATCAATAAATGCACGATGCATTGAGTAACCAGCAGCATTAGCAGTAGCTTCGTCTGCATAAACATCAGTTCCTACAATATCCAGGGCGTTAGCTCCATACACTGCGTATTGTGGTGATGAAGCATTGCCAACTCGATAGAAGAACTTTGGGATATGACACATAATAGAGCTTGTTGCGGTCTGGATATAGTTACCATAGTTATCATGCCCAGAGGTTGTTGTTCCAGTCATCTCAGCCAAACCAAGCCCAGTAAGTGTTTCATATGATGGTGCAACACCGAAGTCAACTCCACCGGCCACTATAAATGCATTCGCTGTAGTAAAGCTAAATGTGGTTGAATAAACACTATCACCATAGGTTGTGCCAGTATACTTAACCCGCCAGTAGTAAACAGTACCAACTAACAGGTTTTCTCCTGGAATGTCAATAGTGGTTAAGTTGCTTGTGTCAGCAAGACTCTCATATACAATTGCTACAAAACCAGAATCTGTTGATACTTGCCAACTAGATGATTCATGAGTATCTGATCCATTAACACAAACAAAGGCATTTGCTGTAAGTGTGGGTGTCTCACCAATATTAGTATCAGTATCAGTTGGCAAAGTGTTGGTTGGGGTTTGGATGTACTCATTTGGTGTGGTAAACGATATTGTTGGACTCCATGATGATAAGTGATAATCACTCCCATGACGAACCCTGATATAAGCCAATTGTAATGATGATGAAATTGTCTGTGTTCAACTCGTTAAATTACCATTGGTGCTCTCAAACTGAATAATTGCAAAGTCTGTTGTATAACTAATCTGCCAATTAGTATAATCATGTGTCCCTATATAACTATCGTCAGTTGAAAATGCTGATGAAGTGAATGTATCATGCCAATCGGCAGTGCCCTCAGTTGGAACTGTAATTGTTGGTCTGTCTACTAAATCACTCGAATCTTCTGAAATTATTATTCAACCAATGTTACCACCAACATACAATTCATCTTCATCTGTTATAAAAACAACCCTACCAACATCTGATGAAATTCAAGTTGGCAACACCTCCAACCTTTCAGTGTTTAATGCCCCTTTCATATCTATTCCATAATAATCCATTTATTTTTCCTTTAATATTATAAGTTTATGTGATTTCATTTATTAGTTATATTTATCAAATATAATTTACATTATACTTAATAACATACTATTAAGTACAGGCAGAAACACAAACCTGCCCAGAAACACTTGATAACCCCCAACTAACGGTTAATTGATTGGCACTATTTATTATTATTGACACAGGCACTAATAATTCAGATCCCGATGAGTCGGTGGATCAGCACTGCACTATAACATCATATACTCCTAAATTATGAACAACTGTTCAAGAAGTATCTGTTGTGTAAGTATATGAATAAGTTCCTGGAATTGTCGCAATGGCATTATACACTGAATCATGAGTAGGAGCTAATGTAACGTCATTGGTAATTGCTCCTGATTGAACGGCCGCTGCTTTAGCATCTACATCTGTATAAGTATTTGCCACTTTAGATAATGGTATTCCACCATCATCCAACCCAGTCATGTTTGTGATATCATTATTTACACCCTTTTCAGCTCATATATAAGTAGAAGAATCACTTCATTGTTTAGATAAATAATTGCTAACCAATTTATTTTTATATAAAGAATCACCAGTAGTTCCTATGTCAGTTTCATCAACTTCCGATATATCAGTATCAAACAATGAAATATTATCAATATAACTTTCTTCTATTCCGGTTCTTATTCATTTTATTTTGAATTTTTGGGATCTGTTATGCCCATTCACATCACCAGAATCACCAACCCAAAACTCAAAATATCCTAAACTGTTTGTTGTGACTTGTGGTCCTGTGCCAATTATTGTAGATCCAATTTCACTTGTATATAATGTGATTGGTGATGTGGTTCCGGCCAAATACACATAAATATCAGCATTTGATATTGGCTGCCCTTCTTGATTGGTTAGTCACTTGTAATAATGCAATCTAGCCATTTATAAATCTCCCTTACTTATCTTATAGAATATTATCATTTTAATACCATTGTCTTTAACTAAATCAGAGCAAATAGTGGCAAACATTACATTATCGACAGAATCAATTACCCCTATTTCTCTTATGGTATATTTATATTCTTTTGGTATTTCTGCTGTCAAATATACAAAATCATTGTCTTCTTTTATATTTGATATTAAAGTTTTATAATCATATGTAACAGCGTTATCCTGAGTATTACTTATTGATATGGAAGATCCCACCAATCTATCATATATACTTACATATTCAGGTATAAAGTACAATACAGCGTAACCCGTTATTGTACGTGGGAAGTCAACTTGTATGGTATTATTATCAATCAACTTAATATTTTCTGGGTAGATTTGTTCATCATTGGTATTATAAAATTCTGATATCCCCCATTTATATCCAGTATTATGTGATATTTGCCATATATTACTATTTGTGAAATGATAAGTTTCGGTATTTGATTTCACATTTACAATACTATTAGATAGAATGTTGTCAATGGTCAATGTGTTACCATCAGTCAATGTAACATTATCAGGTTCATATACTTGTACGGTGTTTGTTACTGCTGATTCGATAACATTACCACCCAATCTATGATATATTGTGTCTATACTACGATCTGTTGTATGATAATCACTTATAGCAATCAACACTGTTCCATTCACTATATCACCAAAATTAATTACAACAGTGTTTGAATCTGTATAATATATAGAATCTGGTTTTATAAATTCATCATTTTCATCATAACATTGTACTATAAGGTACAATGCATTCAAATTGTGGTTTACTATCCACTGATCATTGTTTGCTATAAAAGATGAAATAAAATAATCACCAATAGACATATCAAAATATGATGGGTCAATTATTAATTTTGATCTAGCATAAGCATCCGTTGATGTGGATTCATATAAATTATGATAATTGCCGGATGTGTCTGATTTTGGCGAAAAAACCAATTGATAATTTGATACATTGTTGATTGGTCTTGTTTTTTCCCAATATGAAATAAGATTTTCACTGGTGGCTTCTGATAATATTGTTGTACTGCTCATTGGCTCGGCCGTTAAATCAAGCTCAACTATGTAATGAGGTGAAAGAATTAAATCATCAAAATTTGAAAATTGATTAACTAAAAGTGGCACAGTACCAATTTCTGTTAATAATACATACCCACTTAAACTCTCTGAAAATGTTAATTGAATGGTATCATCGTCAAGTATTTGCACTTCATCTGGCACTATTCTTTCATTGCCAACACCATAAACATCCACTATGATACCCTTTTTACCCAATGTATGTGTTATTGTCCATACACTACTAAACAACGAGTTTTGTTTTTCTGATGCTTCATTAATCACTATATTGCCATCTGTAATATCAGTTTCAATATAACCATTACTTAATTTTATAATTTTTGGATGTATGTTATAATTGTTTTCATCATAATTTATTGAAGTTCCCATCATACCAAAAGTGTGGTCTATGGCAGATCCACTAAGTGGAACTCCATCGATAGTATCAATTACTGCTGTATATCCACTGTCTATTGTTTTTCTATATGCAGTGGACTTCACGAAACAAAACCCACTAATATTTGTATCAAACATCAAATCTAATGTATTTAGATTTGATAACATTGATGTTTTTGGTGATATTCTTTTGAAATTGAAATCATATACCTGATAATTTATATTATATGTATTCAAATTGTGATTTACATTTCAACTATCTGAATTAGTATGCACTGTAATGTTAGTAGTGTCAGTGCCTCACACAAAACTTGGAAAGAATTGTTGATAATATATCAACCCAGCACCAGTATCTAAATAACTATCACCAACACTTGACATATAATTGTGAAGATAGATAAAATTATAATATTCACTTGCACTTATTTGTCCTGTTAAAGTGGAATCATGTCATTTTTCATACACATTGAGTCTGTTATTTGAATTATTTGAAAAGACTTTGTATAATAGATATATTGATGAAATTGTGCCTTTCATTTTTAAAAGTTTTGTAATATCCCTTACAAACTCTCTTTCAGCCAACGTGTATTCATCCTTGTAAATAAAAGATCAATTTGTAAATTCAACTATGTAATTTAATAAATCATTATCAACAGCCATTGCATCGATTAGTGTTGGTAAGTTTTTTGTTTTGTTATAAACTTCTTGAAAAATGTTACCAAAGGATAGGTTCAAAAACTCTTTCATCCTTGGTGTTCTTTGATGTTCGGGCAGAATTCTTTTAGTAAATTCTGGAAAATTTTCATAGTTTATATTATATACATTAGTGGTACTGTCCCCGTATATATTACCAAAGTAAATATATATGTCATTTATATTCACAAAGTTTTTGGTTAAAAAATCTGAATATCATCTATTCTGAAAAATAGTATCAGCATCATCAATCAACCAATCATGAAAAAGACTATCCTTTCTAAAATAAACACTTTGCCCGTTTTCAATTACAATAGATTCAAGTGTTGTGGCATCAAATATTTTAAAATATGCACCCGATTCTATATATTCTGTATATGTGTCATCATATGATAATTGATTGGATTTATTGAAAAAATAAAAATTACTTATATTATTAAAAGATAGAAGAATTTTTTTATATCCATTAACATCATCAACATAAAATTCTATTAAATTGCCACCTCTAGTGACAATAGTGTCACCTACAAGATGGGCATTTTCTGTTGTTATGTCATCTTGAAGATTGTTTAGTATGCTGATATATTCAGCTAATAAAAATTGTGGTATGTCAGAAAATTTAGCCATTTAGTTATCCTTCATTAATAAAAGAGCACGCAGTTGATGATAACACAGGAAATTGATTATTGCCAAGTTTTATGGGTCTTAAAATATTTACATCATTTGTTGTGTCTATGTCCACATTCTCAAACATAGGATAATTTTCGTCTGTATTGTAATCATATATATAACTCTTATCTCCTGAAAGGCTATGGGTATATGTTTCTATATCTCTTATAATAAAATTGTTAAGCCCCTTTATTGAAGAAAAATTATCAGTTGTCGAAGCTTCCGTTAAATCAAAAATATAATTATGTATTTCTTTAAAATCTATGGTTGTGTTGAAATTGACATTATTGGCATTGAAATAGTATATTAGTTTATTTTTAGTGTCTTCTTGTACTGTTGTAAAATTATATGTTCTCTTCACCTTCAATCCAATGTCAAATCTAAAATAAACCAAGTTTGGTACTACAAAAGTTTCATATACATTTATCATTTTTTGGGGCTCGAGATATGCTTTTATATCAGTTTCATATGTAGAACTATAAACCGATGCGATGGGAACAGATGTCGTTTCATGTCCAGTCCAATCCGAAGCAGATGTTGCTGATGTTGATATGGTTGAAGTTGACCATGTGTATGGGATAATAGATAAATAAGCCTTGTAGTAATACGCTGTGTTTCCTGGTGTTTCTTCTTGTTCTCCTCATGCATTTGCCTTTGTTATACTCGAATGGTTTTCTAAATATCCAATATAATCTTCTGACGAAACATTTCTTGCCTGTGAAGAAAAGTTATTCCTGGCCTGATATTTTATAACGTCCATACTTTGTTGTGCAGCACTATATCTTGATTCCGCCACATTTGTTACTGAAATATAATTTTCTTCTATATCAATTGAGTTGGATATATTGGTTATTAGATAAGTATCTGTTAATTCAAATAAGTCAGTTGATGCATTTAAAATGTATATTTCCTGGGATTCATCGAATGTTGTAAGATTGCCAATACCCAACGATCCATCAGACCCAAGTGACTTTAACATTATTACTTCAATTTTTGTAGTACTGGCAGGCACATTTCTATATGAAGAAAATTTTATTATATGTCTTTCATTTTTGTCAAATTCAAAAGTGTACACATTGTTTGTATCGGTCAATGGCGTTACATTATTATAAAAACTTGATACCCTTTCCCATTGAACTCCATCAACATAAACACCAATTGACGGTATGTCATATGGATAAATTCCATGATCATACATTTCACTTGATAAATTTATCTGGTTGTTAATTATATCTTCACCAGTGAAGCTCAATTTTTCTGGTTCTCCTTGTTTTAACGTAACATCAAATGAATGTGTGCCTGTTCCTGTTATTGTTTCAGTGTTAGATTCTGTTAGAGTATAATATATTGAATCCCCGTTACTTGTTGATAATCCCGTATCAAATCTATATCAAGCTGGCAAATATAATTGATCAGAATTTCCTGCTGATAAGGCATTAAGAGTTACTGTAATAGTCAATACCAATTCTGCTGACACATTTCCAATAGGATCATAGCCCAAAAAAGTTGATAATCTATGTAAATTTGAATAAAGTTCTGTCGTGTCAAGGTATTGGTTTTTAGCTATTTTATTTACATAGTAAGTGTATAATTCACCAACATATGCAAATAGTTCTATTAATGTTGATATATTAGACCCCTCATAATCAACATCTTTAAATGTTTCTGATTCTCTGATTTGTGTTTTTAATCTACTCACTAATGTATTAAAATCAATGTTTAGATAATCAGGTATAAGATTGCTCATAATTATAATCCTTATAATTTATTATGCCCTATAAAGCATATAATATTGTTGATATTGTTTGTGTTTCTTGTGAATTATTTATACTAATTGTGACTTCAATATCATATCTATTTTGATCATAATTGGGTTCTATTAACAAATCTTTTACTGTTACCCTGTCATCCCAATCATCAATTGCTCCAATCATGTTTTCACCAATTTCTTGTGCTGTAATTTCATCCAATGGATCGAACAATAGACCGTATACATTAGCAGCGAATGTTGGTAACATTCTTCTTGATCCTTGTAATGTGGATATAATGTTAGTTATTGAATTAATTACAGCGTCATTGTCTGTCATGTCTTCAATATCACCATCATTTTTTGTATCCAATTCCATGCTCATGTCTTTTCAAAAAGCCATTAGTTATCCTTATTTTTCTCTTATAGGTGATCATTTCAATGTTTTTATATTTGGATTTATTTTTAATGACTTTTCTGATATGCCTACTAAAACATCAGGAGGATTTTTATATATAAAATCTATGCCATAAATTAGATCATCTCCATCTAAATCTTCTTGAGAAAAGGCTTCTTGTGCTAACATGTGACATTTTGATTTTAGTCCTTTATCACAAAAACTCCGTGTTGCATAAATCATTGTCTTCACTACATATTTTCAATCTTCATTTTCTATATTTTCTATTCGATCATCCATTACAGTATCTATAATCAACTTAGAAACAATTTTAGCATCTGGTTCTTTTGTTATTCTGTTTATCACACTAATCATATTAGAATTATCAGTCATTATACTCCTTTAGCAAATACATCAGGAGAACATGCTACACAAGTCGATCCACATGAAATAGGATCACCTGATATTTGTAACACTTCCCCATTAACAAAAACACTTCCGGCCCCAGCGGTCGATCCACCATGACAAGGAGCACCACAACAATGAACCGCTCAACTATCACCAAAACGAACAACTTCCAACCCATTTGCAAATACATTGGTTGATCAACTTGTACTCGATCTAGGGGGAAAAGTTCCATGCCCACTTCCATTATCTCCCTTTCTTACTACTCCTGCCATTATATTGTTTACCTCTATAAAGCCGTCAGTTTAAAATCATAACCTAAATCTTCTGTAGGTTTAAAGTATTATATCACTATTTGTGTTGATGCTTTTCTGTGAAATTCCACCCGCCAATTTTATCTTTAACTATATTTATATTATTGTTTCTTCGGATATGTTCTTTAAAATAAGTTTGATGGTGTTATTATTGTAATAACTTCTGGCACACTTTCAATTGAAGTTTTTATACTATTTGATTGTGTTGTTAATATATCTTTACTACTTTCCATTTTATCCATCATATCAGATGAAATGGAAGACAAATTATCAAGTGTTTCTGATGGAATTGATGGTATGTTTCCCATTTTAGTAATAAGCTGTGATTTCATTAAGTCAGTATCAATTGCATAAGTAGTTGTATTTATTGGTAATATATCCTCTAATCCATCTATTTTATCAAAGATAGCCTGTATATCATTTACAGGCAAACAGGAACTTGAAGAAAGACAACCCAGTAAACTATCCAATGAAGGTAATAACTTTAAGAGTGATAATACTGAATTATTGGATTTACCTGAAAACCCACCAAGATCTTGAAGTAACCCTAATAAATCTGATGATATGTCATTTATTGTATCAAATATTCCCTGTGTTGCTGAATTAACATCGTTTAATATACCATCCATCAATTTTCCAACACTATCTAAACAAGAACCCGTATAAGCTAGAACTTCATCCATTTCTGATGTTAATGTACTGATATTATCGTTTAATGAATCGGTTATAGACAAGGGCACTGCTATATCAGCCGGTACAATACTCAATAGATCATCAAATATAACAGCATTTGCATTAGATTTTGATATTATTGTATCAAGCTGTGAAACTGCTCCAGCTAATTTTGCTTCAAATCCTGAACACAAGTCTGTCATATTAAACGTTCCTTTCTACTGATATTCCATCATTCAGATGTATTTGTGTTCCATCTATATTAACATTATTTCCACTTCAAATGTCAATTCCATTTGTCGCACTTATATACAATTTTCCATTTACATGTAATGTATAATCACCGTTAACAATTTCTTCTGTTTTACTCTTTCCCACTTTAATTTTTTCGGTCTTTTTAACATATTTAGTCTTATTTTCGTCTATAGTTTCATTATCATTCAAAACGGTATGTTTATTTTTGGTCTTTCCTGTTATATCATATTTATCACCACTGTTCTTAATAATCACATCACCATCTTTATTAATCTCGACATAGCTGTTTGATGGGTGAAATATATGGATTCTAGGATTAGCTGGTGTATTGTCTATTTCAACCACTATTCCTGAATGAGTTGCAAATACATTATTATGTGGATATTCTGCTTTATAATAAGATTCTGGTTCTGATCATTCTTCGCCATCTGATGTTTCCACATCTTTGTCTAAATTGGTATTTTTATGGTCAACTATTGTGCTTTCTGATATTCCCCTGGCAAGCCTATGAAAATCAGGTTCATTCAATCTATTTGTTTTTGGATATACATTATCTGGATCAGAAAATCCTTGTTTATCCGTTAATCCATGATTTTGATCGGTTGGTTTCCCTGGAACAGTAGCAAAATATCTTGGATTCATTATGTTGCCGCCCTCAAAAAACACAAAAACGTGTGACCCTTGGAGTGGAACAGTAAAGGCCCCAAATCCACTCATACTACCTTCAAATAATCCCATAACGGGATCACATCATGGTAGTTCGTCCGTTGGGATACCGTCCGTTTTATCTTTTACTTTATTAGGAGAATGTATTCCGAATACCCTTATTTTACATCTACCCATTTTCTCTGGGTCGGAAGAGTTATCTTCCACCACACCCCTATATATGCCATTCAATTTGTCATTCATTGGATCTAATATGTCTTTTGGGTTTGATTTTAACATCTTTGTCCTTATAATTTAGTTGATATGTCAACTACTTTCAATTTATCCTCAAAATCACCATTTTTATAACTTATTGTAATTATTGATAATAATATCACTTTGCTCTTAGTGACCAACTAAAATTATTTCTGATTTTAGTTGATATGTCAACTACTTTGCCATATTGTTCTTAGTCGATTTCACTAAAGTCTTCAAATCACAATCTTCATATCCATTTTTTATCAACACCATTTTCTGTGCATATGCTGGTGTATTATATCCACTGAAATGGTGAGTTATACTCTTAATAAGATACTTACCAGATAGTTGTTTGTTATATTGACTATTCACACCATCAATACTAGGTCAATATATTTCTATCATAGCACCACAATATCTTTCTTCATGTCCTCTGGTTGTTATACTAATTATTTGTTGTTTGTTGTATAGTTTGATTCATACATTATTGAACATAGTATTTAGTTTATCGGTACTATCTTCTACTTCATTGATGTAATTTGATTTCACCTCACTATAATCAGGAAATAATGATTTTTGCCCTAGTATGGTATGTTTTTCCAATGAATCAGTATAAGTGTTCTCTTTTATCTTAAATGATTTATCAAGAGTATTATATCCAAGGCCAGTGCCCCCTGATATACGTTTCAATGAGAGTGAATCCATTCCAGAAATACTTCAATCCAATATCTTGTTCAATAGGATTGTGTTTTCATCAACAAACACATATAAACCATCATCCTTATCATTTATAGACAATAATTTTTGTTGTTTCAATAAAGTATCCAGTGTTACCATATTAGTGCCTTTTGAATTATTATAAAAACAGAATCCAGGCATTTTTGATCTGTTGCCGGTGCTTCGTTTAAGCAGCCAAGTTATGGCTTTATTAGGTGTTCAGTATGGCATATAGAAGAAATCAAGAGTTTCTTCTGTTGTTTCCTTTTGTCCCCATTTATCAACCGATAGCATATTCGTTGACATTTCATCTATAATAGTAGATATCTTTTCATCCTTCCAAGATCTTGAATAGTGCAGAAAATTTAGATTATAAAACATAGAATCAACAAAAAATAACTGTATCAGTCCACTCTCACCTTCTCTGCCACCGTTATTACGTTCTATTCTTGATGTTTTGAAAATATCAAATGTCCATTCTTCATCATTATTTTCACCATACACTATGCTAATTCTTTCATTTCCGGTTAAAGGCCCGAACTCAAATATTCCTTGTCTGTCGGTAAATGTTATCTGTCCTGTAACACAATACGAATATATATCTTCAATAAAATAAAATTCACGCACTTGTTCAACACCCAAAACAATTTGACCAATATCCAATTGCAATGTTACAACAAAATCTCCATGTCCTTTTTGTTTAGGGTCCATTATAAAATGCCTATGTTCTTTATTTCTTTTATTACTTGGTATATGTGTATAGGCTTCAATATTTTTATTTGTAGCCCAGGTTCAAGATATTCAAATGGATTTATAACATTATTAAACATTGCTATCAGTCATCATAGATTTATAGTACCATAATACTTATATGATATGTCTTCAAATCAATCATCATTTTCAACATCATATAATTCATAGTATGATGTGTTATATACAACATCACCTATGTTATATGACTCAAATATATTCATTATCTTCTCATTGGTAGTAGTATCGTTTAGTATACTAAACAATTTTAATTGAGATAAATTGGCAAGTCTCACATCCGTTAGTTCATAAAATGATTTGTCTGATTTTTCTAACATTATCAGCCTCGCAATTCCGTTGGTTGGTCACTACTTGTTCTTACTGGACTTCTATGTCCAAAACTGGACCTATAAAGGGGGGAAATGTCCATAAATGTCAACTGTAGGTCACAGGTAGTTGGATATCCATTAATATACGGTGCTTTATATATTGGTTGTACTGACGTTATTACTCCATTATTTATTTTAATTATATCACCAGGGGTGGTTCATATTTCAAATATAGCAGGAAATTTTATGTCAATCAATCCATCCGTGACTTGGGCACACGACAGTTCTTGCAGTTTTCTAATAGGATCGAAAACATCACTTTTAGTATTACCGTTAATGTGAGTAATAGAAAAATTAAATGTGAGTGAATATTCCCTTCTTTTACTATTTTGGTATACCATAGACGAATCTATTTTTTGTTTTGTTACATTTGTCGAAGCTGCCGTACCAACAGCTAAAGACATAAGATCTCGGGCATTTACAGATTTATCATTTTCTAATTTCTTTTTCGTGTCTTGATATGAAGTATCAAGTGCATTGTATCCACCCTTTATTTCATTCACAGCCTTTTTTATATCACCCATTTTTTGTGCAATACGTGTTCCGATACTTTCATATTCACCCCAGTCATGTGCAATTGATTCACCTATTTCTTTAGGTGCAAGCAACTTTCATTCACCAAGAATATCTTTTCCCTTTGAAATTGAAGAATTGCCTCTTGCAATACCACTTTGATCTAGAAATTCTCTTGCTCTAAAATTTATCCACAAAGTATCCTTAAATCTACCTTCAATAAAATTTGGTATTACTCATTTTTCCATTACATTCCCGCTCCATTGAACATTTGAACACTAATAAGTGAACTTTCTTCTGGTATATTGTTTCTACCTGACATGACAGTATTGTTAGTATTGACTAATGTTTGGTTTATTTGTGTTTGTGTTTGATTACTTTGTTCTTGGCCACCCTTCATTTCTCTAAGAGTTTTATCTAACCTGTCTGACATATTTTTAATTTCAATGGAAGTCATTCTATCAGATTTAAGTGGATTGTTTGACACTTCTGACATTGATTGCATTGGTCTTGCTATTGGTGAAGGTGGTAAGGAAAACATGTTATTTCCCATTTTACTTTGTTTAGTTGTGTCCACTACACTTTCTTTTACAGTTTTAGACACCTTTTCAGGCATACTTTCAGTCAGTTCCTTTTTTGATATTTCTCTCTTTTTGTCTTTAATAGCTGTTATTGTTTTTACATATTCATCTTTGCTAAG
>Ga0307987_1001378_pt1 | contig 13307 bp, 14 predicted proteins | sample EllFjometagen181_FD_203157 | JGI IMG/M metagenome (GOLD analysis project Ga0307987, IMG submission 203157) | Marine microbial communities from Ellis Fjord, Antarctic Ocean - #181 | ecosystem: Environmental > Aquatic > Marine > Unclassified | place: Southern Ocean | collected 2014-10-08
CAGTCTGGTTTCTGCCACCTCTTCTATGGATACCTTACCCTTGATTGCGTTTATACGGCTGTTGAACTTTTCCAGGAGGGTAGGGGGAGTCTTGTTTTCAATGTTCAACAGGAGTTTCAGGTTTTGTTTGTACTGGGCTATAAGCTTTTTTACAGAACTGATCTCAAGGTCTTTATTGCTGTTCGGACCTGTCTCTGCATCCAGGTTCAACGCTTTAATCACCCGCTGGATCACCGCCTTTGAAAGGATCAGTTTGAAATGGGTATTGAAAGTCAGAGATTCTGAATAAAAGCTTTCATATTCCATGCGTTGCCCTGTTATGGGTGAGGAGGACTGCTGTTTATCAATGATCATTGTGGCGGTGGATTGATAAACCGGTATGGCCCTGTAGGTGTAAACGACAGATATCAGGAGGATCAGCAGAAAAATCAGGATGATGATTACTTTTCTTTTGTAGAAGGTCGCCAGGTAGTCTGCAATATGGGTGGAGTCGTCAAATTCTTCTTCGAACATTTTTTATCCTTTTTTTTAACTACAGAGGGATATTTTTTTAACCACAGAGAGCACAGAGAGCACAGAGGGGAATGGGGTGCAGGGGGTTAAAGTTTATATCTTTTTATTCCGTCTTTAAGTCTTTTGACGTTGAAATTTATCAGCAGACCGGTGCTGATCTTTGCCAGTTTCATGTATGTCAGGATCTGGGCGGTGTGAATGTCTGAGAGTTGTTTTACGGCTTTTAGTTCGATGATGAGCCGGTCTTCAACCAGCATATCTATTCTGTAGCCGCAGTCCAGCCGTACATCTTTATATTCAACGGGTAATGGGATTTCCTTTTTGAAGTTCACACCGTTTATATGTAACTCGTGGGCAAGGCATTGTTGGTAGGTTGATTCCAACAGGCCAGGGCCTAGGTTTCGGTGGACTTCTATGGCGAAGCCGATTACTTTACCGGTTAGGGGATCTTTATTCATTTTTTTTTACCACAGAGGACACAGAGAACACAGAGATTATTTTTTATCTCAGATTATTTGTCTGGAGTGCAGGACGGATAAGATCTCGCCCGTAAATCAGGGGGTGTCAATAATTTCTATTTCTATTTTGGAAAATTGTTTCAATCGTTTATGTCATTCATTATCTCATCAATATCGATATTTTTTTGTACTGTGATGGACTCTGCCTTTTTAAAAATCTTCTCCATCAATTGCTTTTCCTGCTCTTTTGAAAATGGGCTGTTTATACTCTGTTGAATCGGGAATAACAGCAATTCTAGCTCTTGATTGACCATATCAGATGGAATATTAATGACTATCTGGTTTGTCTCCGGTTTTATAATTTCACGTATCATAATTCACCTCTCCACTATATAAGAATAATATTTTTCTTATTTGAAGTTTCAATACCATAGTATATCCATAAATTTAGATTTCTACAAACCTTTTTTTTAACCACAGAGGTCACCGAGAGCACAGAGGGGAGGGGCCTATAATTTTTTTCTCTGTGTCCTCTGTGTTCTCTGTGGTTAATATATTACAGCCAGGTTTCAGGTATGTGAATTCTGTCGCCGGGCTTCAGGGGAAAGTCAGGCGTGTCGCCATCGTTGATCTTCTCAAGATTGATTTTGATAATTTTATGCGTGTCTCCGTCCGTCCGGATGATCCGGGCACGATTCGGGGCTGCGTATTTGCCGAAACCGCCTGCCATGATGCAGGCACTCAAAGCGGTCATTCCCGGCTGGTAATCAATCATGCCGGGTTTTTTTATCTCTCCTTCGAGGTATACTTTTGTCCGGGCCTGATCAAGATTTGCCTCCATAGGGATATAAACCGTGTCCCCTGTTTCCAGCATGATGTTCTGGGTCATATCCCCCTCATCCAGAAGTTTGGACAGATCAATATTTATGGGGTCATTTTTCGATCCAGTGCCGGATCTGAGAACATAGGCAATGCTTCCCCTATCCTTGATCACACCGCCTGCCTGGGCAATGAGATCCATGATGGCGGGATGGAAATCCAGTTCATATTCACCCGGTTTTGAGACGGCACCGGATATGGTATAGCTGAGGCTGTGGTATTCCTTTATCTGAATGTTTACCTGGGGGCCCACAAAATAGTCTTTTTCCAGGGGGATGTATATTTTTTTTTCAAGGTTTTTCAGGGTCAAACCGGCTGCCACCATATTCCCGATAAACGGGATATTAATTTCTCCCTGTTCAGACACAACCAGGTCCAGTTCGGCCTGTTTTTCCCCGCCGGCAGTGACGGTAAGGCTGATGATGTCACCCGGGCCGATTTTGTAGACAGATCGGCCCGGGGATGTTTCACAAATTCCTTTTAAGGGAATCAGGGTCATCATCAGGCAGACAAGAAACGAGATAAGCAGGGTCGTGGGTTTTGTTGGATAGCGCATATTTTATTTTGAACCTAGATTATAATTTAATTTGATTTCCAGTAAAACAAATGAATTATCATAGTTGTTTACAGATACAGTGGAGTCTCTTGTTTCATATCCTGTTTCAAGGCTGATGGAAAAAATTTCATTTCGCAGGTAGTCTATTCTGAGGGCTGCCAGCCAGGAATCATCTTGTCTATTGTCGGGGTTGTCCTGATAATCACTGTTCTGATAATACCCTTTGAATTTTACATTCAGTTTTTCCAGGAACAGATGACCCACCTCGGCGTAGAAACGGGTGGCAATATAGTAGTCTCCATATAAAGCCGTATCATTGATGTTCTGGCTCAGGGAAAATAGCATCTGGGGCCTGGTCCCTAATATGGCCAGGTTCCAAACAAACCCGGCCAGGTCTTTTATGGCGGGGTCGTCAAAGTTCCTGTCATGGTAACCGCCTCCGGCAGCCAGGGTGTAGTATTTTAACTCCCTGCTGAATGTGAGCGTCACCTGGTTGGAAGTGTAATCAGGAGACAGGTTGGCATAGTCTTTTTCCCAGACCTGGTATCCAAGATCCAGGGAATTGAGACGGCTCAGATTATAATCAAGATTAAAGGAACCTCGGTTTTCTTTAGAGTCTTCATCTGTCCCGCTTTTGTAGTCAATACGGGTGTTGGTATATCCCGCACCCACCCCGAATTTTTCTCCAAATTGATAAAAGATCTTGGGATTAAATTTGTTTTTTGAATATTTATGGGTGATGATTTCGTTGGAATAATAGTCCAGGCTTTTGGGATCACGGGTCAGAATATAGGCATCTTCAAGCCCGATATTAAACAGGTCCGTGATCTGGGTATCGGCGGATAACTGCATATCATGGCCGATATAGTTATATTCATCTGCACTTACCCGTCCGGCAGGAGGATCCCCATGTTCATCATACCAGTTGGCAGACAGGACATAGTCAAATAACAGGTTGCTCTTGGGGGTTGTATACCCAAATTCCAGCCCGGGTTTTATATAATAGATGGTAACCGGTCTCTCATTGTTTTGGGAAGAAAAATAATTCGTGTCATGGGAAAGGCCGGTTTCTATAAACGGCTTAATAATCATTTTACCACCGGCATGAACTGCTCCGGCAAATATAAGGAGGAAAAAGAAAGCCTGAAAAAATGAAACCTGAATTCTTTTATTCGGCACAGTTCATTCCTTCTGCGGCAAAAACCATGATTTCCCGGGGATTTTTAAGAAAAATAGTGTCAGCGGTTTTTTCGCCTGCAATTTTAAGGGTTTTGTTATAAGCATCCAGCATCCTGTATGAGCGGCCGGGGTGGATATCAGATCCTATGAATGAGACCGCATCATTGTCCAGCATTTGTTCACAAATTTTCATGGCGCGTTTTCCAAAGCCACCCGTGAGACTTGTTGCGGTGATCTGCATCAGGGCGCCTTCATAGATCAATTTGGACAGGGTGTTCAAGTTTTTAATGATGGAGGGGTTCCTTTCCGGGTGGGCAATGATGGTCACCACCCCTCTTTGCGTTAATTTGCGTATGATATGGAGAACCCCCTCTGTGATGAACAGGGGGGGCAGTTCCAGAAGAATATGGGTTCCCTTGTTATTCAATGTCATCAAACGGTCCTGATCATAGAGGGAAACCGTATCATGGGTGAGGCGGATTTCCGAGCCGGGCAGAATCTGGACCGGGATATTATTTTTTTTAAGTTCTGTGGTTAACAGGGAACATTTGCTGATGATATCCCGGGGGGTGGCCTGGTAAACCCCATCCATTGAATGGGGCGTGGCAAATATGGCGGTAACGCCCTGGGAATATGCCTGCGTTACAAAGTTCACAGACTGGGACAAACGGTCCGGGCCGTCATCAATGCCGGGTAAAATATGGGAGTGGATATCTATCATGATTGCATAGCTCCGCCCTATAGGCTGCATCGACCTATGGGGTTTAAAGACAAATTTTTAATTGTGTTTTTTTTCAAATTAGTGATCAGCATGGCATATGAGATTGGCGTATAAGATTAGTGTATAAGATTTGTGTATTGTACCGGTCAGCAGTCGGGGAGTTTATTGATTCACTGTTCTTTCAATACTGATGTTTGCTTTTTGGGACATGGTTGACGGGGGGGCTTCAGCCTCTGCAAATACAAAGGACCAGATACTTAACAAAACAATCAACATGATGAGTCCGAAGAATTCTCTCATTTAATACACCTCTTTAAATTATTAATAATTTAAGATTTAAATCGTTTGGTTCTTAAGTGTTTTTTTTTCAGATATGGGTGCTGCTACGATGGCTGCCAATACTGTGAAAAGCATTATATTTGCGGCAATATGAAGATTATAATCCCCCAGTCCATAAACAAGGATTGCAACCATACCCCCAAGGGCTCCCACTGTTATTCCCCTGATCTGATAGGTGGAATTGTTCAGTTTAGAAATGCCATGTTTAAACTGGGCAAATATCAGCCAGAGAAGCACGGGAACCAGCAGAATCCCGGTTTCAGATATAAACTGGAGATAATCATTGTGGGCAAAAAACCGTCTCCCGATTCTTGGGGGCTCAAATGTTGTAATGGCAGAAGCATAATTACCCGGACCGACGCCTGTTATTGGATTGGTTTTTATCATCTCAGTGGCAGCCCTTGCCCATTGAAGCCTTCCATTAAAAGCCATTTCTGTTTCCTGCTGGGTCATGGTTGAAAATCTTTTTACAAGATCGGTGCTGGAGATAAAAAAGAGTAGAATCAGCAACGTAACAGATATGACAGGAAATATTAATTTTGATTTTTTCTTTCTCTTGGTAATAAAGTGGAAGGCCAGGATAAAGGACAGACCGGTAAAGGTTCCAATCCAGCCGCCCCTGGCAAAGGTGAAGAACAATGATATGATCATTGTCATCAGTGCCATAATTAATAGAATGAATACAGGCCTTCTAAATTTTCGGGAAAGAATCAATCCTGTAAACAAAGGGATTGTCATCACCAGCCAGCCAGCCATCAGGTTTGAGTTTCCAAATGTAGCCCTTAACCTGAAAAAATGGTCAAGTTTTTGGTTCCAGAGATGGAACTCAACAAGACCTCTCAGGCACAAAAACAGGGTGATGCCGCAAATGCCATACACCAGAATAACTTGGTTTTTTTCCTGGTTGAACAGGGATAAAAAGATATAAAAACAGCCAAGGTAGGCAAGCAGGAATAAAAACGCTTCAAGTGCCAGGGGTTTGTTTTGTGCAAAAAACACAGTGATGAAGACGAGAATGACCGCTGCTGCCAAGGGCTTTGAAATTGGGGACGGGTCCAGCAATCGTTCATTTGAAGCAAACCTGGAAAAGGCATACAAAAAAAATGAAGCGAACAATAATATCTGGATCATGGTTTTCCCATCAATCAAAATCCCGCCGAAGACCGTATGGGGATAATACAACACGGCAAAACAGGCGATAAGATAGCTAATTGATCTTAGATTGAATTTTTTTGAGTTTGATTTTATAGCGTTGGTTTCCAGGGTCATTTTTTATGGCGTTCTGCATATATTTTGCAGCAGAGATATATTTTTTCTGGTGAATCAAGGAATTGGCAAAGATGTCATAATACCTGCCGTTGTCCGGGTCTAATACGGTTGCTTTCTGAATACTCAATTCCATGCCGTCCCAGTCTTTTTGCTTTTGTGCAATCATTGCCAGCAGGTACCAGGCTTCAGGATTCGGTTCCCTGTCATTGATGCTGTTAAGGGTTTTTTTGGCGGGTTCAAATAGTTTTTGCGCTATTTGTGCCTTTGCCGCCAGGAGTTTAAGTTTGTAGCTGTTAAAATTATTTGCCTCGGCAAAGGCTGCAAATTCAACAAACCCGATATCGTCTTTTTGTTTTCTAAACTGGTTGTAAATTGTGTCCAGGTGCTTTCGGGGGGTAGGACTTTTATTTAACCCGGATAGGAATGCCTCATTTGCGGGTTGTTTTTTTTGGGCTTTTAAAAAAAGCGTCCCAAGTTTTATAAGATTGTCGGCTGTTTTTCCAATCCTCTGAAATTCCATTGCCTTTTTCAAATACTGAGCCGCTTCATAAAATTGTCGTTCATCTTCCAGAAGGTTTGACAATGATAGGTATGCGTATACCGGGGTGATGTTTTTTTCAATGGCGTTTTCAAGCCCGGTCCTAACGGCTGCTGCAAACAGGGGGGAATAAAAAGATTCCTTTTTGATTTTTTTGTATGAGGACGGTGATTGTTCTGCCATATGCTGTATCTGGGAGTAAAGCTCTTTTTTCAACCCCTTTTGATACAGATAGTTTGCAACGGTCTTTTGCGAATCATAGTTGGCAGGATGAAGTTTTGAAACCTGATCGAAAAGAGGAAGTGCCGTGTATTTGTTCTCCCTGCCGGGGAAAAGAGTTGAAAATGCAAATTCAAGGGCTGCCGTTGTCTGTGCAATCCCCTTTACTGCGAGAATATCACGACTGCCCAGTTCCAATGCTGTTTTATAATGTGTAAGAGATTCTTTCATTGCAGTGTAACGATCTATTTGATTTAGTTGTTTTCTTGCCTTTTCGTACCAGACCCTGCCAAGACCCGTATGAATTCTTTGCAGATCTGCCTTGCACAAAAATGGTGCTGTCTTAAGCGGGAGAAGTTCTCTGGCCTTGATCAGATGACTGTGGACGGGGTCGTATATTCCGTTTTCCAGACCAAGTTCTGCATGCCTGTAGTGGGATCTTGATAAGTACAGAAAGATCAGCACATACAGGAGGGGAAGAAACAGTAGAACGGTTAAATACTTTTTTAATGTCTGCAAGTGTTTGTCATTCAGGGGGCGGAAAATTTATCTTTGCACTCTTGTGACGCCTCGGGGAGCCATTCTTCACAACCGACACACCATTTCCATACCTTGCAGAATATCCTGCAGTCATTAACGGATTCATTTGCACTGGCTTCTTTTATAAAAAAGGCCGAAAAAAAAGACGTGCTCTTTTCAGAATCCTTTTGGACATTATCCGGTATGGCTGATTCACATTTGCAGTCACTTTTTTTGATCTCTTTTTTTGTTTTATTGCCAGCTGCATAGCTGCTAATGGTGCAGATAAAAGCAGATGCCAAAATAATGCATAGAATCGAGATCAACCCTTTTTTATTCATAGTTTTTGAAATATTATGATTTACGCCTGCGGGATACGCCAGCAAGGCCGAGAAGGCCCATTCCAAGGAGCATCATGGTTGCGGGTTCAGGAATTGGTGCCAGGCTTCCTGTGATGCGTCCATCGACAACCCAGGCAGCGGCGGAATCATCATTTATTTGCCAGGTACCATTGTCCAGACGTTCTTGGGCCGGAATCCAGTTCAGAGTAGTATCGTCATAATATACAGATGTCAGTCTCATACCGAATGTTTCATCAACATAGATGTAAAATTCATCGGTCAGCAATTCAAACCGATGAATGGACCAGTCCGGCAAATTTGCTGTGACATAAGGCCAGGCATTGTAGCCTACATCTGCTGTCTGGTCATATAGTGTGCCATCAATTGTCACCTCCAAACCAAAGCCGGAATAATCTGATGGTGCATGGGTTGTATAGTTTGGATCTGTCCCAGGGTTAAAACTATTGTCCAGAGCAATTGCAACTGGCAGGGTATCTCCGACGATCAATCCAAAAGGATTTGTCCCTGCAAAAAGATCAGTCACTTCAAGATTAAAGCCATAGGTAATGGTGCTTGCATTTACCGTTGTGGTCAGACCAATCACCAGAAGTGCAAGCAGGCTTATTTTAGCTAAAAATTTCATTTTTTTTCTCCTTTTTAACTTGAAGCAATAACTTCAGCTGGTCCGCTTGAATCTCCGCAAGAAAACCGTGACGATTTGCAGATATACAAAACACTTTCCTCTGGTTTGCACCGAATAATCACGATTAGTTCAGGGTCTTTCCATTCTTTCTTTTCCATTACTACCTCCTAAAAAGTTTTCTTTTTTAGCTTTCTTGTAAATTTTGAGATAAATTAATTCTTTTTTTAGCAACATTGCAAAAATAGTTGGTTTGGCCGTCCAGCATTCCTGTTTCAAGGTCTGCATGGGCCGGGCACCAGGAGCAGATATCATGCAGGGTGCAGTTTCCACAGGATTCAGTAAAAAGCGGATTTTTTGAATCCATTTGTATTACTTTCGGGGTAAAGGCATTCCATGCATGGGCGAGGGAGCCTTTTTTAAGATCGTAGATGCAGGCTTCATTGCCCAAAGCGGAGCAAAGTTTAAATGTACCGGTATAATCAACACAGCAGGAGTTGATGCCGGCCATGCACCTGAAAAGCCTGGCAGGATTATCCGGTGAAGTATTTAGTGTTTCTATCTTCCTGCATTTTTGGCTTAGGGCTTCAAACCGTGCGGGATCATTTTTTTCGATGGCAAAAATTTCATCCGGGGAGAGTCTTTCCGAAATTATTTTTTTGTTTTTATCCGGGTTTCTGTCCAGTCGAAGATGCAGGAAAGGATCAAACCGGAAGGGATGCTTTGATTTTGATCGGCAGAAGTCTGCAATCTGATCAATTTCCTGGACATTGGATTTCATGAGGGTTGATTTTAATGTCACCGGCAATGAATTTGAAAACAGTCGGTCAATGCCTGCCATTGTTGCTGCAAAGGTGTTTTTACCGGTCACTCGCCTGTGGGTTTTTTCGGTTATGCCGTAAACGGTTACCTCAATATCCCTGGGCGGATATTTCTTGAATAATTGTATGTGTTCTTCTGTTATGAGGGAGGCGTTTGTGAAAACAGAAACCAGGATCCCTTGTTTTTTCAGGTAGCGGTAGATATCAAAAAAATCCGGGCGGAGCAAAGGTTCTCCCCCGCTTAAAAGAAACCAGAGGGTCCCGAGGGAGACAGACGCGTCAACAATGTTTTTTATCTGTTCAAAGGAGAGTTCTTTTTTTTGTGCGTCGGGATCTGTTTTTGGCAGGTTAATATAGCAATGCTGGCAGTTGTTGTTGCACCTTGCCGTGAGTTCAAGCACAACCGACAAAAGGGTCCGGTCCTTTTTGGCCTGATCCCATATGGGCAGGTCCGACAGGGGAATGGTTCGTATGTGATTTGTGCGGGTGATGGGTTTATCTCACTTCTTTTAAAAATTTCAGGCCCGGCAGAAAGGCATGTTTTAAAATATTGAACCGTGACCCCATGGAAATAATGATATTTTGCCAGCGCTTGGGGGTGTACCCGCAACCGGTTGTGGTTTCTATTTTGTGAATGATGCCAAGAATATCATTTGCCTGAAACCAGCCGTCACTTTGAGTATTGTTATCCCCTTTTATCAGGTATCTTGGGGGATCTGTACGGATAATTCTATGGACCATAATTCTTTTTTTGGCATGGACCGCAACGGCAACGATATCCCCTTTTTTAGGGGAAAATTTCCTATTTAAAGGGTCGATGGTGACGATGTTTTTATTTCTGAGAAACGGGGCCATGCTGTTTCCTTTGCACTGGATCTTCATGCTGCAGTCGCAGCCCTCTTTGAAAAAAGAGTTCATCAGGTCATAGAGATTTTCACCGGACAGGCTTAATTCTTCCACTCTTCTATAATCCTTTTTTCAATCAAGGTAGTGATCAGTTTAAGAACACTTTGTTCAATTCTGTCGGTATCTGCATTGTACTCGTTGGAAAGGGTTGAGATTATTTCTTCCAGGCTTTTTTTCTGTTCAATGCATTCCCAGACTTTTGTGCCGGTTTCGTTAAAAGAAAACATGGCGTCATTAAAATCTGCCACACCGTCTTCAATGGGGACAATGATGAGCTTGTTCTTGATTCTTCTGGGCACCACCTTGTCTGAGGGGGTATACACACTGTTTTTATTCATGGGACATGCCTTCTATTAAGTTAAACACCTTTCCATCTTTATTGAATTTCAAGTTCCAACAGGATATTTCCCCTGCTGCCAGGGTCAAAAAATCAAGGGACTTTTCCCACCAGTCACGGGTTTCAAGGGGGCGAATCATACAGGCAAGAAGAGACTCGAACACGGTGGTCTCATCTTGAACCGGTTCCAAACGGTTTTCAGCCGATTGATTTAAAAAAAATATTCCCACCAGGGGGGCTGTCTTCGACGACACATCGGTTACGTCTCCATGACTCCAGGTGCCCGACAATGTATAGATATCGTTTTTTTTCCGGATAATATTTCTGTCGTCACACAGGACCTGGGCTCCGTTTTTTTTCATCATGCCTGCCATGGTTGACTTTCCTGCATCTGAATGCCCCACAAAAAGGTAGCCCCTGCCATCCAGAATAATGCCGAGGGAATGCATGATACATCCTTTCTTGTAGGCCAGGAGCCTTCCTGTAAGGATCTGGTCGGTGGGGAACATGGTAAGGCTTGTGAGGTTCCCGTCTAAAAATTTTTGTTTGATGGTATCATCGTTGTAGATATCAAGATGGGAGTGTTCTTTGTTGGTGACAATGGTCTGGTAGTAATTTTTGTGGGGCGGTTTTGGTTTAATCCGCTGGTAGATCCATTGCTCATCCTGTTGGTAGATTGCCCATGGCGGCCGGAAATAAAGTTTGTCTGAACACTCTAATTCCAGGAGAGGGAGGGACGAAGAAAAATGGTGGTGGAGAACAATGTTTTCTTCTAAGGGACCGGAAGTTTCAAAGGCATCGAATTTGGATGCAAAGGTATTTTTATTGAAGGGAAGGTCGGATCGAACCTCAATGGTCATCCCGGCAACATGAAAATATTTTTTGTTCATTTTATCTTTAGAGATAGCTCCGCCCTTTCGGTTACATTACTGCTGACCTACTTGTTATAAACAAGCTCCTACAAGTTACAAACAATTTATCACAAATGCATTATGTATACCATTTATTTAAAAAAACAATGGTATTTATTGGAAATAGGTAATTTTTTTTGATTTATAGGTAGAAGTACCTATGTGAAAAAAGATATTTTAAGGTAAATTTATACCATTTTTTGATAAAAATACCACAGCGTGGTGATTGATGAATTTCGGAAGATCTATCTGTTTGATGAGTAAATTTCAAAAAAATAGGAAATAAAGGTTACAGTTTGGGAGTTTTAGTTCACATCGCCTGGGATATTTTTTGGATAAAATCAGGTATAGGCTTTTGCCTGGGTGTTGAAGAGTCTGGCATATTTTCCATTCATTTTCATCAACACTGAATGGGAGCCCTGTTCAATAATGCGTCCTTCGTCCAAAACCAGTATCTTATCGGCCATTTTTACGGTGGAGTAGCGGTGGCTGATGATTAAAGCGGTACGGCCCTGCATCAAGACTTTTAATTTTAAAAAAATATCTGCCTCGGCCCCGGGGTCCAGTGCGCTGGAAGGCTCGTCAAAAACAACCAGGGAAGCATCTTTGAAAAAAGCCCGCGCGATGGCAAGCATCTGCCATTGGCCAATACTCAGCTCTTCTCCGCCTTTAAACCATCGGCCAAGGAGGGTGTCATATCCTGAACATAGGTCTTCTATTTTTTTTTCGATGCCGGCTTTTACAGCGGCTTCCCTGATTTTGTTTGTTTCAGTCTTTTTATCCACATTCCCCAGGTAAATATTTTCTTTGACGGACAATTGAAATTTAATCGGATCCTGAAAGACCACGCTGATTTTTTTCCGGAATGAGGCCAGTTTAAAATTTTTTATATCGATTCCATCCAGGGTAATATTTCCCTGGTCCGGATCATAGAGCCGGGATAACAGTTTAACAATGGTGGATTTGCCGGACCCGTTTTCGCCGACAAGGGCAACAATCTCCCCGGGTTTTATGGAAAAATCCAGACCGGTTAATACCTCTTTAGCATGATCCTGGTAACCAAAGCTGACCTTATTGAACTTAAACCCTTCCATTATCTGCGGTGGAATGTTTCTGGGGGTATCAGGGGTCTTCACCCTGGGTTCGAGGTTTAAAAAGTCATAGAAATTAGAAAGAAAAAGATTGTCTTCATACATCTGGGCCATGCTTTCCAGAAGGGTTTTCAAATACCCCCCTCCCCGTTGAAATGCCTGGAAATACATCACCATATCCCCCAGGCTGATGGTTCCTTGTATGGTGATGGATGCGATATAGGCAAAGGCGGCAAACGCTGAGATGACCGCGCATGACCGGGCAATTAAATCTCCCCAAAGCCGGGTTTTTTCCAGGCCGAGTTTCTCATGGTTCACCAATTTACGAATGGTTTTAAACCGGCCTGTAAAATAGCTTCCCAGATTAAAAAGCCTTAATTCCTTGGCATGGAGATCTCCGGTTAATATATTATTAAAGTAAAGGGCCTTTCTTTCATCCTGAGTTCTTTTCTGCTGCCAGGAATAATTTTTTTCTGCATATTTGAGACGGAAAAAAATTCCGGGAATTGTTGCGATAATAATGACAAGGCAAAGAAGCGGTGAAAAAGAGATCAAAAGAAGGAAGACCGCAATAAAGGATGCGGCATTTTGTCCGGACGAGAAAAGCCCGTTTACAATACTTGTCGGCCTGTAGGGGCCTTCCATCTGGGCACGGTGAAGGGTGTCCTGGTAGGTGGAAGATTCATAATAGGCAAGGTCGGCTTCACAAGATTTTTTATGCAGCACGGAAAACATATAATCCGCCACCTTAAGGGACTGGGCCTTTTTAAGATAGTCGGACAAAAAATTGAAACATGCGATTAACAGCCCTGCACCGCATGCCAGCAAAATATATAAAAATACTCTGGAGATGCCCTGATCTGCGGGCATATTTCCGGAATCAAAGGACAGGTGGGTAACCGAATCAATGATAAGCTTCATCAGGTACAAGGACAAAAGGGGAAGACAGCCGGCAACAATCACCACAATACCTGAAAACAGCGTATGTCGGGGAGATGCCTGCCATACAAATTTCAAGGCACGGTCTATTCGAATGGCATTTTTAAGCTTTATATTCAGGGAATTTATAT
>Ga0307987_1001379_pt1 | contig 13303 bp, 13 predicted proteins | sample EllFjometagen181_FD_203157 | JGI IMG/M metagenome (GOLD analysis project Ga0307987, IMG submission 203157) | Marine microbial communities from Ellis Fjord, Antarctic Ocean - #181 | ecosystem: Environmental > Aquatic > Marine > Unclassified | place: Southern Ocean | collected 2014-10-08
GCAAATCAAAATCGCCATCACCATCATAATCTCCCCATTCAACTGACCCGTCGCGAAAACCCGGTATTGAAAGAGGCACGCGCTTAAAATTTGCGGTTCTGTTATTATTATAGAGGTACGAAACCACTTTACCACCAACCATTTCTCCAATAATAAACAGGTCTTTAATTCCATCGTTATTGTAATCTGCCCAATCAAAATCACCCCTAAAAACATTAACTACAGGTGAATAAACTTCAGTAAAATTATCTCTTTTTATATTCTTATACAGCTTTGAACTAATTCCATGACTCGCTTTATTGTAAAAGTCGCCTGTAACAAAAATATCAATCATGCCATCCTGATTATAATCAATCCAATTGCTGGCACTTTCGCTAACACCAGTTAAACCAGCCTTAATATCCGTAAAGCTTTGTCCAAATAGATGAAAAGCATGAGAAAATACAATAAGAAATACTACAAGCAATTTCATAAAATTAATTTTCTACAATATTATTCAAATTATCAATAATAAACAACCTCATAATAGGGAAAGAAATAATACTATTTGGTCTCATTCTGAATTATAAAATAATTAACAATTTATTAGATTATTACAAACAAAATTAACCTACTTTTGTTAAAAAATTAACAACAAGAAATTAAATATGGAACTATCTCATATTGAACACATTGGCATAGCCGTTAACAACCTTAATGAGGCGATAAGTTTTTACGAAAAAACTTTAGGATTAACTTGCTATGCAGTTGAAGAAATTCCCGACCAGAAAGTAAAAACTGCGTTCTTTAAAATAGGACAAACAAAAATTGAATTACTGGAAAGTACCGATCCTGAAGGTCCAATTGGCAAGTTTATTGAGAAAAGAGGACAAGGTATTCATCATATGGCATTTGCCACAAATAATATTGAAGAATCCCTCAAAGAAGTAGAGCAAAAAGGAGTTAGATTAATCGACAAAACTCCACGAAAAGGAGCAGAAGGTTTAGATATTGCATTTTTACATCCAAAATCAACTTTTGGTGTGCTAACCGAACTTTGTGAAGACAAAAATAAATAACTAAGAAATACAACTAATAAGGAAGCAACTACCTTCCCCATCCATAAAATCATTTCCATGACATTCGAAGATAATATTAGTCATCTTCTGGCAAAGCGCGAAGAAGCAAAGCTAGGCGGTGGTGTAAAAAGAATTGAATCACAGCATAAAAAAGGCAAACTAACAGCCCGAGAGCGTATTGACTTATTACTCGACGAAGGTAGCTTTGAAGAGTATGATATGTTTGTAACACACCAAACTCATGCATTTGGCATGGAGAAACAAAAAATACTAACAGATGGAGTAGTTACAGGTCATGGTACAATTGATGGAAGAATAGTTTATGTTTTTTCACAGGATTTTACAATTTTCGGAGGTTCACTATCACAAACATACGCTCAAAAAATATGTAAGATAATGGATCAGGCAATGAAAGTTGGAGCACCCGTTATTGGCATTAACGATAGTGGTGGAGCACGTATCCAGGAAGGTGTAAAAAGTCTTGCAGGTTATGCCGAAATATTTCAACGTAATATAATGGCTTCCGGCGTAATACCACAAATATCGGCAATTTTCGGGCCTTGTGCCGGTGGAGCAGTGTATTCACCAGCTCTTACAGACTTCATAGTAATGAGTGAAGAAAACAGTTACATGTTTGTTACTGGCCCTAAGGTTGTGAAAACAGTTACTGGAGAAGATATAACCATCGAAGATTTAGGTGGTGCTGATGTACATGGGAAGAAATCAGGGGTTTCACATTTTATTGCCGAAGATGAGCAAGAAGGATTAATGCTTATTAGGAAAATGTTATCGTATATGCCCCAAAATAATTTGGAAGACCCTATTATTACTGAATGTACTGATCCTATTCACCGTAAAGAGGATTTACTAAATGATATAATCCCATTAAACCCAACTCACCCTTACGATGTAAAAGATGTTATCCATTCAATTGTTGACTATGCTGAATTTTTAGAGGTACAGAGACATTATGCTCAAAACATTATAACTGGTTTTGCAAAATTTAATGGTATTCCTGTTGCTATTGTGGCGAATCAGCCTAGCTTTTTAGCAGGAGTACTTGATATTAATTCATCACGCAAAGCAGCTCGGTTTGTACGCTTTTGCGATGCTTTTAACATTCCAATAATTACACTGGTTGACGTTCCTGGCTTTTTACCTGGAAGCGCACAAGAATTAGGGGGAATTATTATTCATGGTGCAAAATTACTTTTTGCATATGGTGAAGCAACAGTTCCTAAAATCACCATCACTCTTAGAAAATCCTACGGAGGTGCTCATGATGTAATGGGCTCAAAACAACTTCGCGGAGATATAAATTACGCATGGCCATCAGCCGAAATTGCTGTAATGGGACCGGCTGGTGCTGTTGAAGTTATGGAAGGTAAAAATATTGCAAAAATTGAAGATCCTGACAAGCGTGCTTCTTACATAAAAGAAAAAGAGGACGATTACAGGAATAAATTTGCAAACCCATATGATGCTGCAAGTTATGGTTATATTGATGATATTATTGAACCACGAAATACTCGATTTAGAATAATTAGAGCTTTACAAACTTTATCTACTAAAAAAGATACAAATCCTCCAAAAAAGCATTCCAATATACCTTTATAATAACATTAGTATGGACCCATTATTTATTTTACAGTCTGTTGTAACTGAATCTATTCAAATAGCTATTATTGGTTATGTAATAGTATTTACAGCATTGCTTCTTTTATACATTATATTTACATATTTAGCCAAAGGAATTATCTGGCAAAACAAACGTAAATTACAAAGCACCAATAAATTAAAAGAACTCAAAGACGAAGACTTGGTGATTAGCGGTGAGGTTGCAGCTGCCATATCAATGGCAATATATTTATGTCGCGATTTACATGATAACGAAAGCGATGTTATAACAATTAAAAAAGTATCAAAAGCATACTCACCATGGAGTTCGAAAATTTATGGAATGCGATTTTTTAACAGATAATAAACTATACAAATAAATGAAAAGTTTTAAATTTACCATTAGGGGAAATGAATACGAAGTAGATATAAAAAGCTTTGACAAAGGAATAGCAAAACTTGATGTTAATGGCACTTCATACAACATTGAACTCCATAAAGACGAGCAAGTGGCTAAAACTCCAATTCTAAAACGTTCTAGTATTACAAATCCGCATAGCGCACATAAAATAAAAAAAGCAGGAGGCAATATTTTTAAAGTTGTAGCTCCTTTGCCAGGAATTATTATGCAAATTCTTGTTAAAGAAGGCGATGAAATTAAAAAAGAAGAAAACCTGCTAATTTACGAGGCCATGAAAATGGAAAACAAACTCCTTTCAGAAAAAACAGGAACTGTTAAATCCACGAAAGTTAGTGTGGGAGACAATGTGCTTCAAGGTGATGTTTTATTAGAAATTGAAATCAGTTAAATAGCTACAAAATGAATCTGAAAAGGAAAGCTTATACAGTTTTTGGAATAATTGCCCTGCTCGGTGTACTTAATTTGGTTGTTTTTAATACTAATACTTACGCTGACGAAAATAATAATATTGAACAACCAATTGATAGAATCGATGCCAGCAATTCATCATCAGGTATTTTTGATGGAGTAATGAAGTTTGTAAACTTTACTGGGTTTCGAAATGCAACACCAGGCCATCTTATAATGCTTGTCATAGGATTAATTTTTATTTATCTGGCAATAAAGTATGATTACGAGCCACTACTATTAATTCCCATCGGAGTAGGTGTATTATTGGGGAACATTCCGTTTTTTCAAGATGGTGGGGTTAATCTTCAAGTTGGAATTTATCAAGAAGGGAGTGTACTTAATTTTTTGTACTTTGGAGTTGTTAAGGGTGTCTACCCACCATTAATTTTTCTTGGTATTGGAGCAATGACAGATTTTTCATCACTTATTTCAAACCCACGATTAATGTTACTTGGTGCAGCTGCACAAGTAGGAATTTTTCTAACATTTATTGGAGCAATCTACCTTGGATTTAATATGCCTGAGGCGGGTGCTATTGGAATTATTGGTGGTGCCGATGGTCCTACAGCCATATTTTTATCATCAAAATTGGCAAATGGTGGAATAATAAATGGTATTCAAACCCACAATTTAATAGGCCCTATTGCTATTGCGGCATATTCATATATGGCACTTGTTCCGGTAATTCAACCGCCAATTATGCGATTGCTAACCGGCAAAAAAGAACGAGTTATACGCATGAAGCCTCCGCGCTCTGTTAGTAAACAAGAAAAAATAATTTTCCCAATTGTGGCTCTTATCCTTACTTGTTTTATATCGCCGGGAGCATTACCATTGTTAGGAATGTTATTTTTTGGTAACTTACTAAAGGAAAGTGGAGTAACAAAACGACTTGCCGATACTGCAAGAAATTCACTTATTGATATTGTTACAATATTATTGGGATTAACAGTTGGCGCTTCAACACAGGCTGATGTATTTTTAACAAAAGAATCTATTCTAATATTTGTTCTTGGGGCTCTATCCTTTATTGTGGCAACTGCCGGGGGAGTTATGTTTGCCAAGTTTATGAATCTATTTTTGAGTGACGATAACAAAATCAACCCACTTGTTGGGGCTGCTGGAGTTTCTGCAGTACCAGATAGCGCAAGAGTTGTCCAAGTGGAAGGTTTACGCTACGACCCTACAAATCACCTACTTATGCATGCAATGGCTCCAAATGTTTCAGGAGTAATTGGCTCAGCTGTGGCAGCTGGTGTTATGATGAGCTTTTTGATGTAGTAGATATTACCAAATAAATATGTAGCTTAGGCATTATATTACTAATGTCTAAGTAAAAAAATTATACGAATTTGCCTTAGCATTACGTTTGCTATTATATCAATTAGTATTCCATATTATCAATAAATAAATTGAAATCATTTTCTTTATTTAGTCTTTGCAAGAAAACGCCAAATACTGCGTTATTCTCGTTTTGAAAACAGTCATTTACAAAAGTAAACTCCTTGGTTTTCAAAACTTCGAAAGCCTTGTCTTTGACGTCTTCTTATCAAAGACCTGAAAAAAGATATGTTTTCTTGCTGACACTATTTAGATATAAAATATTTACATAACCTAGGTCATGTAAATATTTTCTAACGGGGGGAAAGGAGAAGCAAACTATTTATAACAGTAATATGGGATTATGGTTGGTATTTTAATACCAATAAAACGGAAAGATATGTCTAAAGGTTTGCTCAAAGCTATTATTTCATTTTTGGCAATACTATTTTTGATGATAGGATTGCTTTTCCTCACTGTTTCAATCGGAGTATTTGGAAAATTACCGACAAAATTGGAGTTGGCAAATATTCACAATGAAGAAGCATCCTTAGTTTTTTCCTCTGACAGCACTCTTATTGGTAAATTTTTCGCTGAAAACAGAACTAACATATTGTGGAATCAAGTGCCTGAGCATCTAATAAATGCACTAATTGCCACAGAAGACAAAAGGTTCTATTTGCATGAAGGTTACGATAGCCGCAGCTATTTAAGAGTCTTTTTTAAAACTATTTTGTTAGGTGATAAAAGTGCCGGCGGCGGAAGTACTCTTACACAACAATTGATTAAAAATTTATATGGCAGGAACTATCATAGTTTTTTATCGATGCCTGTAAATAAGCTAAAGGAAGCCATTATTGCATCGAGACTAGAGGATGTGCTTTCAAAAGAAGAAATTTTATTATTATATTTAAACTCAGTACCATTTGGTGAAAATGTATATGGTATTGAAGCTGCATCAAAAAGATATTTTAATAAGCATGCCATCCAACTAAACATTCAAGAATCAGCAGTACTAGTAGGAATATTAAAAGCCAATACATATTATAACCCTCGTAAAAACCCTGAAAATGCCCTACGCCGACGTAATCAGATTATTGAGTTAATGGAAAAGGAAAACTTTTTAACTAGTTATCAATCTGACAGTTTAAAAGCTCTTCCACTAGACTTAAAATATGCTAATTATCAAAAAGATTCTCCTGCAGGATATTTTGTTTATCAAGTAAAAAAACGTTTAGTTAATATCTTAGAAAATATTCAATCAAAAACAGGAGTAGATTATAATCTAAAAAAAGATGGCTTAAAAATTTTTACATCAATAGATATAAATCTCCAAAAATCTGCACGGTTAGCATCAAATAAGCAATTGAAAAAAATGCAAAATCTTTTAGATAGAAATCTAAAAAGACGTAGAATAAAAACACAATGGAAAAAAGAACTCTCAAAAAAATATGATAATCATGATATTAACGAATTAAAAAATCGTGATATATACAAATCCAGTAATATTAGTACAGTAGAAATAAGTCTGGCAGATAGCCTTTGGCATTACTACAAAATGTTAAATGCTGCTGTTCTGATTGCTGAGCCTACTTCGGCAAGAGTACTAACTTGGATTGGTGGAAATAACTATCGTTTTCTACCATATGATATGATTTTTTCTCAGCGTCAAATAGCATCAGCTATCAAGCCTTTTATTTATGCCTCTGCATTGGAGATGGGCGAAACCCCATGTTCATATCTTAAAAATGAAGTGGTAGAATATAAAGAGTATGATAATTGGAGGCCAGAGAATTACGACAAAAGTAGCAGTAAAGATACTTTAGTAGCATTATGGTATGCATTAGCCAACTCAATGAATTTACCAACGCTAGACCTCTATTTTCAAACCGGTCATTATGCTGTGGCAGATATGCTACGCCGCTTTAATCTAAATGTACCTTCTAACGAAACACCTTCATTAGCACTTGGGGCAATTGATGTATCATTATCCCAAATTGTATTAGCATATGCTGCACTGGCGAACAACGGTGTTATTCATAACGAACTTGTTATGATTGATAAAGTTACTGATTCTCAAGGAAATACTATTTACAAAAGCAAAGCAGATGCAGGCACGGCAATTATAGAATCAGATATTTCAAATCAAATAACCATGATTCTTGAAAAAGCAATAAACGAAGGGACTGGCAAACAAATTCGTAACCGTTTTGGAATAAAATCTGATTTAGCAGGTAAAACAGGTACAGCTCAAAACTATAGTGATGCTTGGTTTATGGCATACACTCCAAATATTGTGATTGGAACATGGGTAGGCGCAAGTTCGCCCAGTATACATTTTAATAGTGGTTTAGGTAGTGGTTCTGCATTGGCTCTTCCAATTAGTGGAGATATACTATCAAGTATTGAAAAACAACCAAATCTAAAAAGGAAATATCTTACCAACTTCCAGCTCGGATATCAAAATGATCAAATAGCTGATTGCAAACCATTCTTTGAAAAGGGAGTTTCCGGATTTGTTAATAGACTTAAGGATAAAAAAAAGATAGTAACTGATACTATTATTTCGAAAGATCCTAAAAAAGAAAAACAGAAAAGTGGGTTTAGAAATTTTTTTAATAAGATTTTTAAAGGTAAAAAAGATGACTAAATTGATTTTTTTCGGGTATGGTCATCTACTGATATATTTTCTGCCATTTCATTGTATGCCAAAAAAGGTATTTTGAACCCACAACTTCTATATCTTCCTCTCCAACTCCAGTAATTTTCAAATTAAAAATCACACCTTTTTCAGGACCATACATTTTTCCGTTAATCCATTGTTTAAGTGTATAAATGGTGGCTGAATTATAAATTCCATTTTTGTTTTCAATGGCGACTATTATTCCATCATTTATTCCAAACCATTCTTCAGCCTGATCGCTGTAAACAAATACTGGATAATCTTGTGGCATATATTTATCCAGATTGGTTTCCATTTTTGAGTTTTGACTCATAAAATAAAAAAACACAACACGTAGGAGCTGTCAAGGAATAAGTTATACAGAATAGGCGATGTTATTTTTACTATTAACGAGGGATAAAAGCTGCGAATAGCTACGTTTATTTAAAGTTTTTATAACAAAGTTAATAGTGAAAAGAACAAGCCTAAATGGGTAACTCATTTACTGACAACCCCTTAGTAGTATTGTGCCCACTATGGAAAGCCATGGTAGGTTCAGTGATTTTTTAATAAGATTTTCCATTCCTAATTATGTTAGTTAGTATTTACTAGATATTTGTTTCTAAAAAAAATACTTCTTAAAGTCTTTGTAAGATTATTGACTACTATTTAGTATTGACTTGACATTCAAGTATCTTAGCAAGTCCGGTTAATAGTTTTGCTCCTTCTTTACTAAGATTAAAATCATGGTCATTTAGATCCCATCTTTTAACAAGTAATCTAAGCGAACCCATATTCATAAGAGCTAGAGTTTCAACATCAATGTCATTGCGAACATCTTTATTCTTTTGTCCATCCAAGATAATACCTTCAATAGTTGTTGTATGTAAATTTAGTATCTCACCAATTTTAATTTTTAAGATTTCCTCATTTTTAAAAATTTCTTCTGAAAAAATAACTGAAACCATGGATGGGTTAGCAGAAAATAGCTCGAACATTTTTGAAAACATATAGCTAATTTTCTCAATTGCAGTTCCATCAAAGGTCTTCATTATTTCTGAAAGCATAATTGCCATTTCCTTAAAACTATCCAATATACTCAATATAATTGCTGTTTTACTTTCGAAATGACGATAAATTCCAGGCTCACTAATACCAATTGCCTTTGATAGGTTTTTAATGGTTAATCCTTGAATCCCTTTTTTATCAATTATTTTAATTGACTCTTCAATAATTTGTTGTTGCCTTTCGGTAAGCATTTTAACAATGTTAGTTAGTATTCACTCGTAAAATAACAATAATTATTTTGTTTGACCAAATTATTTTGAGATTTTTTTTGAGATTTTTTGCTTCGGGTGAATTTGCCCTCCTTTTATTTCAATCAGATCCAAACAATGAAGAACCTTTTTATGGCCTATTAACAACCCTATTGCAATGGCATTAAAGTGACCCTGTTGATAGCTGGGAAATAAACCGAAACGATATTATATACACAAGTTATCAGCACAACCATAATCCACATATTGATCATCCCGAATATGTAAATTGAATTTGGGGTAGTACAAATCCAAAACCAAGCAATGGAAAATAGAATATTGACAAACTCTATATAACCTCTTCAATATGAAATGGCGGTTTCTTATTTTGCACTAATTGTATACGACTTAAATATCCTCCAATAATTCCTAAGCTAAATACAATAATACCGGTAGAAAACAATACAGCTACAATTATTGAAGTATAACCAGCGGGAACATCATAAAATAGTTTCTGAATAAAATATTTAATAGCTAAAACAAAACTTAGCATAGAAATTATCATACCACCATAAACCATTAGTTTTAGTGGAATATTTGTATAATAATAAATAAGATTTGATCCAAGATTAAATAACCCCATTGAACTATAGCCTGATTTATTATACTTCCGTTTTTTATGTTCTACATTAACAAATGAAATTTTACTTGTATACCATTGCAAAACTTCATCAATAAAAATAAAGCTAATATTATGATCAAGGATCTTTTTAATTATGATATTATCAATTAATCGAAATGATGAGCCTTTACCAGTACCTTTCATAAAAATTTTTGATGATTTCTTAACTCCCTTGCTCATAATATTACGGGCAAATGTATGTTGCTTTTTAGAATAAATACCGTAGGTAACATCGCTACCATTTTCTTTATGTGTTGCAATAAGTTTAGTAATTTCTTCAGGGGGATTCTGCAGATCATCGTCAATTGTGATAACCTGATTACCTACGGCAAAGGTAAAACCACACATTGTAGCATTATGTTGCCCAAAGTTTTTATTAAGCTTTACGGCTTTAGTCAACTCCGGAAACTTTTGTTTTATTTTATTAAGGATTCCCCAGCTATTATCAATACTGCCATCTTCTACAAAAATAACCTCAAAGCTACTTCCTAATTTATTAAAGGTAGCACACAACCTGAAAAAAAGCTCTTCAAGTGCTTCTTCACTATTATGTACAGGTACTACAACCGAATAATCAAGCATAAAAATATTACGTATTTATTTGAGCGAAGTTAATAATTTTATTGCACTACTCCGCCCATCACTAAATTTGTACCAGATATCCATTTCGATTCATCCGACATAAAAAACACAATAGCATTAGCTACATCTTCAGGCTCACCAATTCCCATGGGATATTTTTTAATATACCGACCTAGTGATTCATCAACAATATCCATTTGTCCGTCACTAACCGGACTATTTATTAATGGCGTATTTACGAGTCCGGGCGATAAGCAATTTGACCTAATTCCTTTACTAACAAGCTCCAAAGCAAGTGTTTTTGAATAGGATTCAATTGCAGCTTTTGCACTATTATACAACGCTCCTCCAAAATAGGGCATTTGTGTTGCAATGGTAGACATAAATAATATGGATGAACTATTAACAAGCTTTTTCATAAGAAGCAACCTGCCAGTAAGCAAAACAGCAGACTCAAAATTAATCCTCATTAGTTTAGATATATTTTCTTGTCGTATAAATTTAATAGGCATGGGGCCAACAATTCCGGCACAATGTACCAAGCCATTAATTACGGGTAAACTTGCAACTAAGGAATTTATCTCCTCTTCATTTTCCAAATTTGCCACAAACATACCATGCCCTTTGCCATCAAGAAGTGCTAATGTTGAAGCTAACCGTTCATGGTTACGACCAGTAATAACTACTACTCCACCTTGCTGTGCAATTTTAATTGCTGCTTGTTTTCCAATACCAGATGAAGCACCAGTAACAAGAAAAGTTCTATTTGATAGTTTGCAAAAACTCATAAGGTTAGTCTTTATGAATATATATTGGAGGGCACACAATATTTTTGGTGTGTAATATCACACTACCCCACGATAACCCAACCCCAAAACCTGAAAGAAGTAAGGCCAACTCACTATTTTTAACCACACTATTAAGCTCAGTAACAATTGTTAAAGGAATAGATGCTGAACTAGTATTCCCATATTCCGATAATGAATATGGAACCTTTTCCGGTTTAAGTTTAAGTTGTTTTCGTATGGTTTCGTTCATTAGCTTATTGGCTTGATGAAACACGAAATAATCAATATCATCGGTTGATAATCCATATTCTTGCAGTAGCTTATTAACATTTGGTTTAACCTCCCTTAGCGAGAAATTAAAAACCTTAATTCCATCTATGGCAATATTAAATTTGTTTCTAACAATACCTTCACTAATTTGTTTATAATCAAATGATGTATCTACATCTACAAAATTACGAATTCCGCCATCAGGAATAATAATTGCATCATATCCGGCACCATCAGTTTGTAAATTAAACATCATTGGCTTTGCATCACTTTTCAGCTCAATGGCTGTGGCAGTACCTGCATCACCAAAAAGCGGAAAAGCACTTTTATCTTTAAAAGAAGTATTAAGGGTACTGATATCACCAGTAAGTAGTAGTCCTTTTTTTATAATGCCCGTTGCCATCATACTACCAATAACAGATAGTCCGTAAACATAACCTGAGCAACCTAGACTTACATCGAATGCAATACATGTTTTTGGTAAGGATAATTTTTCTTGTAGTAAACCTGCAGTTGCAGGAAGAATAAAATCACGCGATTGTGAAACAAATAATAATAAATCTATTTCTGACCGATCCCAATTAAGTTCATTAATAAGATTATTAGCTGCTACAAAACACAAATCGGATGTTGTAGTGCCTTTTTTAGCATGATGCTTCTTTTCAACACCAATAACCTTAATTAATGTTTCGCGCTCTTTTTCACTTACCCAATCGTAATCATTATTATTATACTCATCTTCAGGTACGCAAGCCGATATGCCCGCAATATTAATATTTGGAACCTGAAAAATAGCCATTTATTATTTTTTTAGATACTTAGGAGCTGTAAATAAATAAGTAGGTAATTTAGTCTTGTTATTTTCTTACAGCTCCTTAGATTCAACTAAATCATACAAATCCTGTACGGTTTTTGATTTTATTAACTCCTCAGCAGTAATTTCTACATCATATTCAACATTTACATGAGCTAAAAAGATAAGTGCATTAATTGAATCCCAGGTAAATTTTTCTGATAATACATCTGTTGGAACTAAGGTGTTTGGTTGAATATCTTCAAACTCTTCTTCTATCTTTTTTATAAAAATATTTATTTCCATTATTATGTGTTTTTTGCAAAAATAATCTTTAACCCGGAATATGCATTGGAAAACTCATAACTAAATACAATTACATTCTAAAATTAAGGTTCTACAACGAATTTAGTGGAATCAAACAAATGCTAAAATGATTAAATGCTAAAATGCGAGAATAAAAATAATATACAAAATTTAATGAAGAATATTGTAATATTCAAACCGTTTATTATCAAAGATTTAATTGTCATGAAATATTTAAGCATTATCGCATTTTATCATTATAAATAAATTTATTAGTAGAACCATAAAATAATATTATCATTAAAATAGCAGCAGAACCAAAAATAATAAATAGCCTGCCCTTATACCAAAAAAGGCCACTTAAAAAAAGCAGCCTTTCATATTGATTATAATTATTTTATTGCAATGTAAATTTAACAGGAAGGTTGTATGATACCCTAACAGGCTTACCACGTTGCATACCTGGTTTCCATTTTGGCATACTATTAACAACTCTTATAGCTTCTTCGTCACATCCACCGCCAATACCTCTAAGTACCTTAACATTTGAAATAGTACCATTTGGCTCAACAACAAAGTTAATAAAAACACGTCCCTGAATTCCACTTTCTTTTGCGAGTGGTGGATATTTAATATTATTACCAAGATAACCCATTAGTTTTGCCATACCACCCGGAAATTCAGGCATTGCTTCAACAACAGTAAAAATTTCTGTTTCATCAATTTCCTCATCATCTTCCTCTGGTGGAATATACTCTTCCATTTCAGTATCATCATCGGCATCAACATCAATGTCAATATCATCCTCAACTTCAACATCATCCTCAACAATGGTAATTTTAGTAACCTGTTTAGGTGGTGGTGGTGGTGGTGGTTTTACTTTTTGCTCAGTAATTGGGATGATTTCTTCTTGAATATCATCAACCTCACGAGCCGACAAATCAACAGTTATTTTATCATAACTTTTATACTCAAAAGCAGCAAAAACAACAACTAATGCTATTATCAAACCTATCTCAAAAAAGTAACCTTTTTTAGATTCAAGGTCTGCTTTATCAGTTTTTCTAGCTTCCATTTTAAATAATTATTGATTAAAAA
>Ga0307987_1001380_pt1 | contig 13299 bp, 10 predicted proteins | sample EllFjometagen181_FD_203157 | JGI IMG/M metagenome (GOLD analysis project Ga0307987, IMG submission 203157) | Marine microbial communities from Ellis Fjord, Antarctic Ocean - #181 | ecosystem: Environmental > Aquatic > Marine > Unclassified | place: Southern Ocean | collected 2014-10-08
ACCCGCTCACCGACGACACCGACGGCGCCATCCCGGCGGACCCTGCGAGCTTCGGTACGCTGTCGGCCACCCTGAGCGAGGCCATCCCCGCGGTGGTGGTGGTGAACTTCGAGGTGGAGGGCGGCGCAGGGGAACCCTGGGTACGCTTCGGCCCCGCCGACGAAGACACCCGCTACCAGACCACGGCCGACGAACAGGACGACGGCAGCTGGCAGGCGATCCTGGTGGGCTGCCCCGCCCAGACCATCTGCAGCTACGCCCCAGGACGCGGTGAGGCGCAGGGCGACAGTGGGGAGATCGCGACGGGGACGGCTCCCGACTGGGTGGAGATCCAGGGAGAGCCCACCGGTGATCAGAGCGCCGGATTTTTGCTGACCACGGTGATGTCCTCCGAGCGGGCCGCCCTGATCCTCGACCTGCAGGGCCGGCTGGTGTGGTGGTACCCCGTCCCCGACCTCGATGGCGGCGGCCTGACCACCCGAGCGAGCCTGGCGCCGGATGGGCGCTCGGTCTGGTTCAACCAGTTCGACCTTGGCTCCTCCGAGCCCGTCGACCAGAGGCAGGCCCGGCTGGTGCAGGTGGCCCTGGACGGGAGCTGGCACGAGATCCTCACGATCCCCGACACCCACCACGACTTCCACCTGTCAGACGACGGCAGCGTGGTGTGGCTGGGCCTCGAGGAGCGTGAGGTGGAGGGCGAGCCCCTGCAGGGTGACCGCCTGGTTCGGCGCGACGCCACCGGCGAAGAAGAGGTGCTGTGGAGCGGCTGGGACAGCTTCACCTACGATCCCGAGAGCCAACGCAACTCTCCCCCCGGCTACTGGACGCTGGCCAACCACCTCGAGCAAGACAGCGCCGTGGGCGACGACGCCTGGGCCATCGGGTTCAAGAACCTGGACACCATCATCGGCATCGACGGCGTCAGCGGCGATGAGCGGTGGCGACTGGGCAAGGAAGAGCCGGCCATCGATCCCGACACGCCCTTCGCCGGGCAGCACGGCTTCACCCTGCTGGACGACAGCATCCTGCTGTTCGACAACCAGGGCGCGCCGGGCGTCTCCCGGGTGTTGGAGCTGACCCTGGACACCAGCGCCACAAGCTCGGACACCCTGTGGGAGCACGACAACGGCTCACGGACCCTCATCCTGGGGGACGTGCTGCGCACGGAAAGCGGCCGCACCATGATCGCCTGGGGAGAGGCTGGAATCATCGAGGAGATCGCCGTCGACGGCACCATCGTCACCGACATTCGGTTCACCAGGGACGAGTTCATCCCACCGATCGGCTTCCTCGAGTACCAGGAGAGCATCGGGCCGAGATAGGCTGCGGTCATGGCCAAGCCCCTACATCCCAATGAGTTTATGGTTCCCCCCGAAATGCAGGGGGCGCGGCTCGACCGCGTCGTGGTGGATCTCCCCAACGTGGGCAGCCGCCGCCGCGCTCGCCAAGCCATCGAGACCGGCAAGGTGAGCATCGAAGGCCGCCCCTGCAGCGCCAAGGACATCGGCCGCAAGCTCCAGGCCGGCACCCACGTGAGCATCGAGTGGGGCAAGCCCGGCACCGGCCGAGCCAAGCACCAGGCCCGCAAGGGGCTGACTCAGGCCGGGCTCGAGGTGCTGTTCGAGGATGACTATTTGGTGGCCATGAACAAGCCCACGGGCCTGCTCACTGACACCGCCAACCGCCATCAGTCCATGCACCGCGACAGCATGCGCAAGCGGTTGCAGGTCTACTTGCGGGCCGAAGGGGACGCCACCTACATCGTGCATCGCATCGACCGGGACACCAGCGGTGTGGTGTTGGCCGCCCGCACCGAACAGGCATCCCTCGATCTGCGGCGGCAGTTCCGCACCCACAGGCCCGAGCGCTGCTACCTGGCCGTGATCCACGGTGTCCCCGATCCCGCCGAGGGCGAGTGGGTCGACTGGATGACCTGGGACGCCGCCAAGCGCATCCAACACAGCACCCCACCGGAGACCGAAGGCGCGGTCCAGGCACGCACCCGCCTGCGCACCATCGCCCAGTTCGGCACCTACGCCTCCATCATCGAGCTCAAGCTGCACACGGGACGACGCAACCAAATTCGCCTGCAGGCCCAGCTCCGGGGTCACCCGCTGATGGGCGAGAAGCTCTACCTGCCCGAAGACTGGAAGGGCCCCGTACGCGCCTCGATCCCGCGCCAGGCCTTGCACGCCCTGTCCCTCGAGGTCAGCCACCCCTACGATCACAAGACGGTGCGCTTCGAGGCGCCCATCCCCAGTGACTTCCTCGCGCTCTTCGAGGTGCTCGAGCGCCGCCACGGCCGCACCATGCTGCACCCCTTCCCACAGCTGGACTGATGGGCACACGCCGCTCCCCCCTGCTGGCAGCGGGCCTGGGCCTGGCGGTGGCGGCGGCGATCTTGGCATGCATGGAGCTCGGCGCGGGTTTGGTCGAAGGCCACCGCGTGCCGGACCACAGCGCCCCGCTGCCCGCCGTAGCCGACGACGTTGTGATGCCGCCCCACCCCTACCTGCTGTGGGAACACCGCCCGGGGGAACGGCAGGAGATGGGGGTCGCGGTCACCATCAACAGCCTGGGGCTGCGAGGCCCCGAGCCCGCCACCCCCAAGCCCCCGGGGGTCCGCCGCATCATGGCGGTGGGAGACTCGAGCGTCTACGGCTTCGGTGTGCCCCTCGAGGACAGCTTCACCGAGGTGGCCACCCTGGACCTCGGGGGCCAGCAGCGGGGGATCGAGGGCATGACCGCAGCCCTGCCCGGCTACTCCACCCTCCAGCTGCTCAACCTGTTGCAGCTCCGAGCTCTGGCGCTCGAGCCCGACCTGGTGGTCCTGGCGGCCCTGTGGTCTGACAACGCCACGGCCAAGGTCCAAGACGCCCAGCTGCTGGACCGGTACCAGCGCTTCGATAGCAGCCTGGCGGGGATTGTGGACCGCGGCCTGCAGCGCAGCGCCCTGTACCGCGTGATGCGCTGGGAGTTGGGGGTCCAGCGGGGCACCCAGGCCACCGCACGGGCCCACTACACCCCCGCCGACCAGGACCCCGCCGGCTCCCTGCACCGGGTGCCCATCGAGCGTTATCGCGACAACCTCGAGGCGCTGGCGGATCTGGTGGACCAGCGCGGAGCTGAGCTCGCGGTGTTGGTGCTCCCCCACCCCGACGACCTGAACCCCCACGACCGGGGCCAGCCCAGCTTCATCGCTTACCGGGACGCGCTGCGCGCGCTGGCTGACCGCCGCGATGCCCCCCTGGTGGACGGCGCCACGGTCTTCGCCCAAGCCGCCGCACAAGACCCCACCCTGAACCGCCAAGCCCTGTTCCTGGACAACATCCACCCCACCGCCCGGGGCCATGCGCTGCTGGGGCACGCCCTCGCGGAGGTCCTGCAGGACTGGGAGTTCGAGACCCGGCCCGAGTAAATCAGCGGCGGCCTACCACCACATGGAGCGCCAGCCCTGCAGCCCACGGTAGCGCCGGTGCAGGGAGATGGCCCGGTTGCGCACGGCCTCGTCGCCACCCTCGAGCCAAGCCTGCTGCAGGCACGCGCCGCGGATCTGGCCCCCGCGGGCACAGGGGTGCTCCCGCGTGGGCACGGCCTGGACACCCGGCACCACCCACAGCTCGGCCACCAGGTTGGGGGTCTCCAGCCGGTGCATGCGCATCCCACCGGGGACGTCGTTGGGGGGTTGGTGCTGACCCTCGACGCTCAGCACCAGCACGTCCTGATCGCCACAGAGCACCACCGCCTCGTCCAGGCGGTCCAGCCACTCCTTGAAGATGAAGGCCACGGGGCGATCGTGTTCGAGGCGGGCCAGAGCGTCGATGTTCTCCACCATGCCGCTGACCACGATCAGGGCCCGGCCTCCGGCGTGGTCCATGGCCCAGTCCATCACCTCGCCCGGCTCACCCACTTCGGCAGGCCAGGCCTCGGTGTGCAGGCGACCGGCGGTGGAGGCCCGGGGATCGAGCCCGTCGCGGATCAAGTCCGTGGCCCAAGGCGCCACCGGCCACAACAACGCCACGAGCACCAGCGGCCGAGCCCAGCGCCACGGCGGCAGACCCACCAGGCCCGCCACGCCCGACAGCACCAGGGCGTGGGCCATCAGGTAGTACTGGGGGGACTGCTGGCGGGAGAACAGGAAGGCCGCGAAGGGCAGCAGCATGCCCAGCATCACCAACACCGCCCGGCGCTCACCCTGCCGCCAGGGCCGCAGCGCAGCCACGAAAAGGCCCAGCGCCCCCACCCCGAACGCCCAGCCGAAGCGGTCCAGGTAGAGCACCGTCCACAGGGACATGGGGTCGCCGAAGCGGTTGTGCAGGGCGTAGGAGCCCAGGGCCTGGAAGCCCGACAAGGGCGAGAGCCCCAGGGCCATGGGAAGTGGCACGATGCCCAGCGCCAGCCCCCCCAGCACGACCGCCAGCATCGCCAGCAGGCGCAGGGGTCGACGCTGACCGGGATCTCGCCGCCGCGCGGCCACCCCGGCCAGGATGAGCCCCACCACCAAGCCCCCCGCTGCTGGGGCGAGCATAAACTCACGGGTGTTGTAGCTCAGCCCCGCCAGCAGCCCAGCCGCCAACCAGGCCAACAGGCTGTCACCCTCGAGGGCCTCGACGACCGCCCAGCCCACGCAGAGGGCCAGGGCCACCGCCAGGCTGTCATAGCGGGCCATGGATCCGCTGATCACCATGGGCGGGAACAACATGGCCGCAGCCCCCGCCAGCGCCGGCGCCAGGCCTCCCACCGACCACCAGCAGCGAGCCATGGCCAGCACACCCAAGCCCAGGGCGCCCGCCGAGATGGCCTGACCCACCACCGTAGGGTGGGCGTCGCTCAGCTGGGTGAGCCCCACCACCAGCGCGGGGTAGACGCTGTTCCAGGTGGTGTTGGGGATCATGCTGACCCCCGTGGCCGCGGCGTAGTCGCCGATCATCAGCACCCGGGAGACATGGGCCAGCATCCAAGCCTCGGTGGAGCCCTGCAGCTGCCCGAAGCCACCCATCCCGTGGCGCACCGCCAGCACCGCCACCACCACGAACAGGGGCGCCGCCAGCAACCAGGCCCGAGTCCACAGCCTGTGTGGGTGACGGGGCTGAATGCTGGGCGGTCGATCCATCGGTGCTCCACAGCCGGGGGCCGGCGATGCAAGAGCGTATCCGGTACGGGACAACAACGACCTCGAACCCGGTGCCTCCTGTGAGCGCCACACAGCCATCCGCCAGCAGCTCGGGGATCGACTGCTCCGGGCGCAGCGACGCTCCGGTGAGGGTGCGTACTTGACCGCACATCCGCGCCGGCTTCGTCCCACCCTGTGGGAACGCAGACCCGGATACCCACCCTACAGAGACACTTTCACGCAACCGCGGCAAACCTGATGGTGCCCTCCCACACCCAGGAGCCACCATGCCCCGAGCGACCGTCCTCGCCTGTGCACTCATCGCCACGGCCTGCGCCCCCGCAGCCACCATGGTCCCCGTCATCGAGGCTGCACCCACGGCCGTTCTCCCCGCCTACGTGGACACCGTCAGCCTCGGGCTCGACTTTCGCACCCCTGGGGCCAAGGGCTTCGCGCGCATGGTGCAACACGCCGACCATCTGGAGATCGAGCTGATCGTCGATGGCGCCATCCCTGGTGAGCACGATGTCTGCGTACACGAGTACGGCGACTGTTCGGATCGGGACTTCATGCGCGCCGGCGTACACTACGACCCCCTGTCCACCGACCCCACCGACACCGGCTACCACACCGGCGACATCGGCATCTTGCGGGTGGCCAGCGACGGCCGCGGCGAGCTGAAGATCGACAAGACCGACCTGACCTTGGCCGAAGTGGTCGGGCGGGCGATGATCATGCATGCCGAGGCCGACCACGGCCACGACCACAGCAACCAAGGCGCCGGCTTCCGCACGGCATGCGGCGCGGTCCAGCCAGGGGACGCGTCACGCCTCGCCGAGGTGGAGCGAGAGCTGATGGACCTGCGGCACTACGTACAGCGCCTGGGCACGTACATGGCCACAGCGCCGAGTCGTTAGCCCAGCATACCCGCCACGCCTTCCTGGTAGCGAAGGTGGGTGACGAACCCCAGCCCCTCGTACAGGCTGCTTCCTGCGGTATTGGCCTCGCGCACGTTGAGCCCGATGCGGTCCACGCCACGGTCCAGCAAGCGCCGACACAGGGCCGCGGTGAGCTCCCTGCCGAGGCCCTGCCCCCGGTGCTCGGGGTGGGTGGCCACATTGCCCAGGGCCGCGGCCCGGTAACGCTCGGAGCGCACGTGCAGGCCAGCCATGGCCACCAGCTGGCCCCCGCGCCGAACCCCCAGGTACAGTCCGGAGTGCAGCATGCGCGGCTCGAAGAAGTTGTGGGGGTAGGCCACCGCCAGCAGTCCACGGATGGCGGGCTCGTCCTGCAGACCCAAGACCACCAGGCCCGCGGGCTCGGCCAGCTCGACCTTCTGGGGATCCGCCAGGCACATACGCAGGGACAAGCCATAGGGCTCGAAGCTGCGGTGTTCCCTGAGCGTCGCCTCGAGAGCGGGGGGGCCCAGGTGGGCATGAAAGCGTGCCGGCAGCGCAGGCAGCAGCTCCACCAACAGGGCCGCCGCGCGGGCGGGGTCCCCGCTGGCGAAGGCCTGCACCGTGGGCATGGCCAGCCCCAAGTACAGCAGCACCACGTCGGTCAGGGCACCGCCATCACGCTGGCCGAACCAGGTGGTTCGAGGCCAAAAAGCCGGGTCCAGATCGCCCAGGCTGTACAGGTGCAGCACCGGGTCGCGCAGGAAGAAGGACTCCAGCTCATCGCGATCGTGTAGACACTCGAAGCACATGCACATCTCCTGACAGGCTCCCGAATAACCAGTGGCGACCGCCGCGGATTGCGCTAGGCTGTCGGCGACCCGTGTTGGAGGAGATCCCATGCATCGTTTTCTCGGACTGGCCCTGTTGGCCGCGACCCTGCTGACCGCCTGCGGTGACAAGGACGACACCGCCCCCGTCGAGGGCGACACCGACACCGACACCGACACCGACACCGATACGGACGCCGACAGCGACGCCGATACGGACACCGACACCGACACAGACACAGACCCAGCGCTCGGCCTCCAGGGCTACTCGGGTCAGGCCACGGCCGGCTACATCGGCTACGAAGGCAGCGAGGACTGGTACCTGATCGCCGACGAAGGCGACGGCGACGATATCTGCCGCATCCGCTACGATCTCAAGGACACCGACCCTCGCCCCGACTGCCCCGACGAAGGCCACAGCGGCTGCATCTGGGCCTGGGACGTCACCATCGCCGCGGCCACCATCGTCTCCGAGTCGGGCATCGGCTGCGAAGGCGCCTTCGGCGTCACCGCCGACACGGTCTCGGACCTCGACGGCACCAGCGTCGGCATCGGCTACAACCCCGACTACTACGGCCACGCCGCCGTGATGATCCGGGATCAAGGCGACGGCTGGGCCGTGGCCACCTTCGCCGTCTGGGACGAAGACACCGGCAGCTTCGCCTACCAGTGGGACCAGGGCTACGTCGAATACTAGCCCCTCCGGAGCCAGCGCCATGATCCGTGCCTTGACCCTCGACCTGTACGGCACCGCCCTGCAGCCACGCTGACCGGTGGCCATCACCTACGCAGAGCAGGGGCAGGGCTGGGGTGTCGAGCACGTGGGCGACACCCTCCGCGACGACATCGAGGGCGCCCGGGGCGCGGGCCTGCAGGCCCTGCACTGGGGCGTCGACGCCACCCACTTCAGCCAGGTACGCGACCGGGTGCTGGCCGAGATTTAGATCTCACCCGCCAGCTCGGCGGCCAAGGCCTCACCCAGCAGGTGGTGGCCATCGGCCGAGGGGTGGACCTGATCGTAGAACATCTCGGGTGTAGCGCCGCTGCGTACGAAGTGGTCCGGCCCATCCACGAAGGGCGCCTCGAGGGCCTGGGCCACGGTGTACATGGCCGAACGATACTCCAGGATGTACCCAGGGACCTGGCGAGGGTCGAGATCGACGGGAGCGGGCAAGGCCACGAAGACGGACCGGGCACCCAGCTCGCTGCCATGGGCTGCCAGGGCATAGAGGTTGTCCATGTACTGGGCCAAGGATGTACGCGGCGCGCGGCCCGGCGCCGGTGTGCCCACATCCCGCTCTGGGTCCCACCAGCCGATGGTGCGGGGAGGCAGCCAGGGGCCCAGCATCCGAACCAGCAGCTGGTAGCTCGCGAAGGGCAGCCGCCGCCCCGGAGGAGCGCGCCGCTGTGCATGGAACAGATCGGACCAGACGCAGGCGATCACCAGCCAATCCGGCTGCACCGTGGGGCCGATGTCCTGCAGCACCGCCATGGCCTGATCCGTGGCGTAGCCGGGCAGCGCACCGTTGACGTGCAACACCGGCCGGCCGGTGCTGGCCGCCAGCTGGCTAGCCGCCACCGCGGTGAAGATCTCCCGCTCGCGCACACCGTAGCCATAGACCGTGGAGTCCCCCAGGCTGAGCAGGCGGAGCTCGTCGCTGCCCTTGGTTTCCGGGAGCTCGGCGCCCCGCAGGCCCAGGCTGTTGATGGAGATGGCTACATTTCCGTGCACCAACTGGCTGCCGGGCTCGAAGCCCCAGCCGGCCCGGTGCTGCTCCTTCATGGAGATGGCGTTGGGGTTGCGCGACGGAAGCGGAGCAGCACCACTCAAGCACTCGGTGTTCGGAGCGCAGCCCCCGGGACCGGGATCCGGCAGCCGCTCGCCCTTGGGCATCATCACCACGAAGCGGGCCACACCCTCCACCAAGCCGAAGACGATCAGCACGGCCACCAAGCTGAAGACCAGCTTGCGACCGATACCAAGGCGTGGGGTGCGGGGTGCCATCAGGGATGGACTATTGCGGCCGCGGCCCCCAGGGCCACCGGCGGATCCCCACCAGTCCGGCCAGGAGCACCAGCAGCAGCGCCGGGGTGCCGCTGGACCCAGAGCTGGCGCAGCCGCCACAGCCCTCTGTTTCGTCGCCGTCACCATCGCCCGTGTCGTCGCCGCTGTCGCTGGGCTCCACGACCCCCGTGTCGGCGTCGCTGTCCTGGGGCAGGCAGTCGGGATCGTCTCCGTCCGCCAGGCCGTCGCAGTCGTCGTCCAGCGCGTTGTCACAGTCCTCGGTCACGCCGGGCCCCACGGCAGGGTCGTCGTCGTCGCAGTCACCGTCGCACAGGCCCACACCGTCGCCGTCGCCGTCCACGTCGCCGGGGTTCTCGGTTCCTGGCGTGCCGTGGTCGCCGTCGCCGTAGGCATAGCTGGCGTCCGCGGGCGTCGCGGCCCACCAGCCCGGGTCGTCGTTGGACTCGACATCGGTCGCGCCCGGGCACAGGTAGCTGCTGCGGCCCGGCTCGCTGGCCCAGGGGGCCACGTTGCTGTAGGCCACGCCGTCCATGAGATCCTCGCCGAAGACCACCTGGATGTCGTCGTCGTCGTAGGAACGCAGGGGGAAGGCCGCGTAGCTGTAGACGTAGTCCACCTCGGGCAGCCCGCCGTTGAGGGCGGCGTCGCCCTGGACCGCGAAGAGCAGGTACTCGCCCGGCTCGACGATGAGGTCCTCGACGATCTGGAAGCCATCCCCCAGATCGTCGGCGATGCGCCAGCCCCGTAGGTTCATGGCTGTGGCGCCCTGGTTGAGCAGCTCGAACCACTCCCCGGAGCCCTGCTCCACCGCGTAGGGTTCATCCAAGAACTCGGTGATGACCACCTGCCCCAGCTCGACCCAGTCCTCGTCGGCCACATCATCGCAGTCGTTGTCGATGAGATCCTGGAGCTCGGGGTTGTCGGGGAAACGCTCGGCGTTGTCGTCGTCGCAGTCGCCCTCGCAGATGTCCCAACCGTCGCCGTCGTCGTCGTGGCAGCACAGGCCTGGGGGATTGGCGACGCCCGGGGTGCCGTAGTCGCCCATGCCCTGACCACCGTAGTCGTAGGCGAGCTCGGTAGGGGTGGCGCACCAAGGCAGCGGGCTGTCGTTCAGCTCGGCGCTCTGGAAGCCCGGGTCCAGGAACATGGACGCGCCTTCGGGCACTTCCCAAAGACCGGGGCTGTAGGTCAGCTCGTCGATGACCACGGCGCCCATCCGCACCATCAGGCTGTCTCCGGTGTTGTTGAGGTGGATGGCGTCCCAGTCGAAGACCCAGTCCACCAGCGGCAGGTGGCCGTTGACCCCAGGCACGTCCAGGGCCGCGAACAACCCGAAGCCGCCGGGAGGGATCACCACATGCTCGTCCACGGTGACCGAGCCATCGCTGTCCGCGAAGGTCCACCCGAACAGATCCACCGCCCGGGCGCTGGTGTTGGCCAGCTCGAACCACTCGCCGGTCTGATCGTCCGAGGCCAGGGAGTCAGGCATCAGCTCGTTGATGACCACGTCGCCCACGACCACGTAGTCCTCGTCCACCAGGCCGTCGCAGTCGTTGTCCAGCCCGTCGTCCGCCTCTGTGGCGTGGGGGCCGAGGGCGGCGTCGGTGTCGTCGCAGTCGCCGTCGCAGGTCCCCAGGCCGTCGCCATCGAGATCGTCACAGGCCACGTCGAACAGCACGGCCAGGCCATCGAACAGGGTGTCGGGAGATTCGCAGGCGTACTCGAGCCCCAGGCCGGGGCTGGCCTGGATGCCCACGGTGGCCGAAGCCCCCAGGGCGTACGCGTCGTCGCCGCTGACGGACGCGTACTGGAACAGGATCTGGCTGCCCTGCTCGAGCAGGATGGCCTGGAAGCTGTAGTCGGTGGAGCTGCCGTAGTGAGGGATCTCCTGGTACTGGATCACCAGGCTGCGGGCGGGGGCGGTGCCCAGGATCTCCCAGTACACACCACCGGAGGCCGACTCTTCGACGTTCAGATCATCCCACATGGGAAGGGCCAAGGCGTCGTCACCGTCGCCGTTATTCGCCGGGATGCAGGCATTTCGGTTGTTGATGCTGGTGGAGGTGCCGAACAACAGCGCCCCGTCGCCCACGGTGACCGCGCTGTAGGCGTCGCCGTAGAAGTAGAAGGCGAACGGCAGGGAGATGGTGTACTCGCCGTCGTCGGACAGGGCGGTGTCGGTGCCCGTCGCGCTGATGTCGGTCCAGGCGTAGACCGGCCCGTGGGCTTCTTCGGAGTCGATGTAGGTGTAGCCGAAAATGTCGGGGCCGCCGGTGGCACCCAGGGTGACGCCAACGAAGAGCGTGAGGACCCATGTCATCATTGCGTCCACCAGACGGATTCTCGATGATGAACTCGCCACTCCACCAGGGCTGAAAATGCAGCCCTGCGCCGCTCATCAAGCGGCGAAGATGGGGGGGAGAGGCGGTGTCCGCCTCGGATAGGGGGGGAAGAATCTGTCTTCCCCCCAAAAAATGGGCGGAGGACATCGACGCGGCCCTCGGCCGCGTTGATGACAGTAGCCACTGTGAGCAAGGCGATCATGGCTGGGCCTCCACAGCGTCCGCGGGGCCCTGGTTCAGGGCATACAGGTCGTCGATGAAGCTGAAGTGCCCCACCAGGTGTGTGTCAGGGGCCACCGGCCACTCGAGCTCCCATGCCGTTTTCTTATCAGGGGTGACCTCGCGGATGGCGCCGTCGGTGCCATAGGTGATGAACGTGTTGCCCCCCGCCAGGCGGAAGGTCTCACCGCCGTAGCTGGCGTAGTGCATGACCTCATCTCCGTAGCTCCAGGTGGCCACCATGGTCTGGGTGTCGTCATCGACCACGTACTCGTGGGCGTACTGCACCCCCGCATGCATGCGAGAGTGGGTGGACGCCATCACCGTGCCATCGGGCGAGTAGTTGGGGTAGTGCTGATAGTCCACCTCGGACCAGGGCGGATCGAAGGCCCAGCCCCCCGCCACCTGACCGAAGCGACGCACCACATCGCCGCTGGCGTAGTCCACCTCGATCACCGTATCGACCATGTACAAGGACCAGAACACGGTGCCCTGATCCGGATTGTGGACCACCGAGTTGATGGCGCAGCTGCCCTGATTGAAGCCTGCCTCGACGGCGTACACCGAGCAGTCGAAGATCTCCCGCTCGCTGCCGTCGGGGTACCGCTCCACCAGCAGCGCGTGCTGCCGCTCGGCGTTGTACAGGATGTTGCCGCCTTCGATCTCGTCGAAGGAGAAGCCCATGTCCTCGATGACGATCTCTTCGTAGTAGCGCTTGTCCAGCGTCATGCGGTCGACCGACGGGAGCACGTCTTCGTCCCACACGTAGTGGGTGCTGCCGTCCACCAGGATGTGGGTGCCGTCAGCGGAGACCTGGGTGAACAGGTTGAGCCGGCTGTCGCTCACCGCGTGGTACCAGACCACACGGCCCTGGCGATCGAGGATGAAGCTGTAGAACGGGCCCCGGTACCAGGAGTTCCCCACGTCCACCGAGCCCATCACCCAGGGATGCGCCGAGGCGATGGTGGGATCGTAGGAGATGAGCATCGGCAGGGACAGTGCCCCCGGCAGGTTGCCCGTGGTCCCCGTGAGGACTGCGCTGTAGCTGGGCGTGTCCCCCTGGTTGACCACCCGGATCTCCACCTCGGTCTGGCTGGGGATGCCCAGCAGCACCTGGGTGTGGTCGCCAGCCTCGAAGGCCTGCATCGGCGTGCTCATCCAGTCCTCGGCCTCGAAGCGAAACTCCACCCAGCCCTGACCCGCGGGGGCGTCCTGGGTCCAGGACAGCTCGAGGATGGTGGCCACCTCGGCGTTCATCACCACGCTGACATCGGACACCGCCGCGGGGACCGTCTCGGGGGCCGTGTCCGGTTCCGTGTCGCCGGTGTCCCGGAGGGTGTCGGTGTCCGACGGGCTGTCTACTGGCTCGCTGTCACCCGGTTCGGGGTCACAGCCGCCGCAGGCCGTCAGCAGCATGAAGAGCAGGGCACAGGGTGGTCGCAAGCAGGGCTCCTTCCCAGCAGCCTATCGCACTGGGTTCTCCCTACTCAGTGCCCTTGGACACCGTGGCGTTCGTCAGACCTCCGTCAAGCCGAAGCTCAGCCCTCACCAGCCCCCGGGGTCCAGGCCATGCCCAGCCCGAAGACCGTGTTGACGACCCCAAAGGTCCCCTTGCCCACGTCCTTGCCTTCGTGCACGGCCCCGTTTTCGGGATCGATGGCCACCTGACGCACCAGGGTGCGGTCGATCTCGTGGCGGGGCACGATGCTCTGGAAGAAGCCCAGGTCGAGGGTCAGGGCGTCGGGCACCAGGGCGATGGTGCCCCCCAGGCCGTAGCCGAACTTCAGACCATCGGGCATCATCACGGCCTGGTAGTAGGGGTCCACCGCCGAGGTCTCCATCATCACGCCGATGCGCCCGGTGAAGCGGTCCC
>Ga0307987_1001381_pt1 | contig 13295 bp, 11 predicted proteins | sample EllFjometagen181_FD_203157 | JGI IMG/M metagenome (GOLD analysis project Ga0307987, IMG submission 203157) | Marine microbial communities from Ellis Fjord, Antarctic Ocean - #181 | ecosystem: Environmental > Aquatic > Marine > Unclassified | place: Southern Ocean | collected 2014-10-08
GGTGCTCCTCCGCTACCCCGACGTTCGAGAAGAATTTGTCGAGGCTCGGCGGACCATGGAGACCGCTGGTCTACCCTGCTACATGCCAGACAGGATCAAGGGCGTCTCCCTCGATATCAACGGCTGCTGTTCAACACACGGCGGAGTGGAACACTGTCCGGCCGTGGATAGCGAGCTGTGCATCCTGTTCAACGGGGATGTGACCCCGTGCAACATGTTCAACCCGTATGTGTATGGCAATCTCATCGAGCAGGACTTTGCCGAGATCCTGGGGGGCGAAGCCGCACGGACCTTTCGGGAGACCAGAGTTGAGAATGCGTATTGTCGTGACTGTGCTTGCATGGGGGCGTGAGCGATGAGCAGCCTCGTGTACCTGCCTATGGGCCAGAGCTTGGACTACTGGTACTTGCGGCTGTCGAATCACCAGAGGCGTAACGCCTTCATACTGACGAAGGTCCTTGAGCTGGTCACGTACAAGGCAAGACGGCTCCGGAGCCCATGGCCTATCGCTGCCGGAACTCGCCGCCGTCCATCCAGCGCGGAGCCAGACCCATTGCGCGTCCGGCCGACACTCGTTCGCCATGGCGTGTCCGACGCCGACGAGGCTACAGTCGTGATCCCGGTGCATGCCTGCCGAGCCGAGGATATTGAGATGCTGGAGCGTCTCCTCGACCGGCTGGCGTCCCAGTCGGAAAGACCCACAGTCGTGGTCGTGAACGACGGCTCGACGTTCGCCTTGCCCTCGCGGTCAGAAGTCAAAGTCCTCTCGACCGATCAATGCAGGGGTCCGGCTGCTGCGCGCAACCTGGGGATCGAGTGGGCGCTACAGAGCGGTGCGAAAGTCGTGTTCTTCACAGATGCGGACTGCTTGCCCGAGGTCGACTGGATCGAGACGGGACTCCGGAGGTTCCGGGCGAACCCCTTCATGCACCTCGTTTCAGGATGTACTCGGGCGCTGGACCGTTCGTGGTTGGGTCGGTACCACGACATCAACGGCACTCTAAATGGACGGCGCTTTGCCGGTACGAAGCTCCTTCTATACGGGCCGACCTGCAACTTGGCGGCCACGGCCGAGGTGCTGCAAGCTGTCCGGTTCCACGAGTCGTTCACCCGAGCTGCCTGCGAAGACATCCATTTCTGCTTCGGCGCCTACCGTCGGGGCTTCCTGATTCACCACGCTGAAGACATGATGGTTCGCCACGACTTCGGCTACGACAGAGCCACGCGACTCGGTGCCATCCGGCGATTCTCATCCATGTTCAGCCGATACGCGGAGAGCGAAGCCCTGCTGGTCGAGCACATACCGGACTACCATGACTACTTCGTCCAAACCGTCGAGATTTCCGTGGAACTGCCTCATGCTGGGTGAACACGGATGATTGTACTCGGCGTACACGGCTCGGCCGACAGCGAGGCCCATGATGCCTCGGCGGCCTTGGTCATCGACGGAGTCCTCGTTGCAGCCGCCGAACAAGAGAGGTTCAGCCGCAACAAGCACGCCGTGGGCGAAAACCCCACGGACGCCATCGCTTTTTGCCTCGACCATGGCGGCCTCACACTGTCCGATGTGGATGCCCTCGCTGTGGGATGGAACGAACACGGTGGCAGGATTCACCGTGTCGAAGGACGCCGACGCGAGACAGACGCGCACTGGCTCGACATCTTGCCGAGCTCCAGATTCCCGGACGAGTTCCTGCCTCCGACCTACTACGTTAGGCATCACCTGGCGCATATCGTCGCCGCCCACCAGCTGAGTGGATACGAATCCTGCGCCTGCCTCTGCGTTGATGGACAGGGAGAGTCAGAGTCGGTATCCCTCGCACACGCCACCCCAGATGGTATCGAGTGGATCCGTTCATACGACCGTATCCACTCCCTGGGCATGTTCTACGAGGAGGCTGCGCACTACGTCGGGCTCGGCTACAACAATCCGGGCAAGTTCATGGGCCTTGCAAGCTACGGTAGGCCTGTGCTCGAGCTTCCTCTGACGTTCGATGAGGAAGCCGGTCGTTTCATCAACGAGCTCGCCGGGCTCGCCGAGGGGAAATCGACGTCCGCCGACCTCTTCGCATCGTACCGCGACCACTTCATCCGCTCCTGCTACCCCTTCACCCAGGGTAGTCCAGAAACGTTGATGCACTACCTGGATTTTGCCGCCTCCGCGCAGCATCTGGTCAACGAGGTGATGCTGGGACTGGCAAGATACCTGCACCAAGTGACGCGGGAACCCCGGCTGGTGGTGTGCGGTGGCGTCGCCCTGAACTGCTCGGCCAACAGGGAGATCGACGAGGCCGGACCTTTCAAGGAGGTCTTCATCCCACCCGCCGCCAACGATGCCAGCATCGCCATAGGCGCTGCTATCGAGGTTTGCAGAATACATGGGGAGTCACGCCGCAGCGCTCCAATGCGTGTGGCCACCCTCGGCGCAGCGCGCCCCCAAACTTGGTCGCCAGCCAGCCTGGAAGAACTGGACCTAGAATTCGTGGCGCTCCAGGACGACGAGCTAGCCGAACGCGTAGCCAGGGACCTGGCGAATGATGAGATGGTGGCCTGGTATCATGGGAGGGCCGAGTTCGGACCGAGAGCCCTGGGAGCACGGAGCCTGCTCGCGAATCCTACGAAACGGCATTCCCTCGTGCGCGTAAACCACGCAAAGAAGCGCGAGATGTGGCGCCCCATCGCGTGCAGCATCCTCGAGGAAGAGTACTCCACGGTCTTCTCCGACCGAGAGTCTCCGCTCTGCCGCTTCATGCTCAAGGCGTGCAAGGTCAGGCCAGGGTGGTGGTCCCGTATACCCGCCTGTGTTCACATTGACGGAACCTGTCGCCCCCATACAGTGTCGTGCCAGGATTTTCCGGTATACCATCAAGTGATCCGACGATTCCATCGGATGACCGGCGTACCCCTGGTGATCAACACATCCCTCAACCGGGCGGGCGAACCGATCGCGCAGACCCCTGACGATGCGGTACGCGTCTTCAGGGCGTGTCCCGAAATCGAAACGCTGGTGATAGACGACTACTACATCCGCAGGCGTTGAGGCGAGAGCATTGGAGTTTATCCGGTTTCGGAGCACCCTGATGCCGCCCAATGCAGAGCCAAGTCGTGAACGAATCCACCTGGATTCGTCCAGCCTGTGGGATGGCTGTGGAAGTGCGTGGGTGTCCACGAAACTGGACTACTCCAGACATCTTCGCGCGACGGTCCGCTCCTTGCGCCAACGCCACTTCGATACCGACCCCGCCGCCTTGGGGGCGCGCCCTGCTCCGGTCTGCGCCGCCATCCCCCGGTAGACAGAGCGCTCAGCGCGACGGGCCAAAGACTCGTAGCTGACAGTTCCCTCGCCGCATCCGCTGGCAGGCCGAGCGCCTGGAGTTACGAGGTGAACGAAATGGACGCACCCCACCTCCAAATCGCCCACGTGCTCCACGGCTGCCGCACGCTTGGGCCAGGCAGCCGCACGGTAGTCTGGGTTCGGGGTTGCTCACGGAGGTGCCCCGGATGCATCGCCGCCGCCCTCCAGGGCGAAGGCCCCGTGCGGGAGCTAACTCCAGAGATTCTGGCTGGTCATATTCTCGAGACCGACGACGAGGGCGTCACCTTCTCTGGTGGAGAGCCCCTCGAGCAGGCCGAAGGTGTCGCTCGCACGGCTCGGATTCTCCGCGAGGCGGGACGTTCGGTCATGGTCTACACCGGCTACACGCTGGAGGATCTGCAAGCAGACCAAGGAGTTTGGGTCGAAGAGCTCCTGTCACAAACTGACCTCCTGGTGGATGGACCGTTCGACCGTACCCGCCAGGTTGACCAACTCTGGCGCGGCTCGTCCAACCAGCGCGTACACGTCCTGGGCACACGCTTCCATGAGCTGGTCGGAGTCCTCGACCAACCCGGTGTTGGCGTCGAGGTCCATACAGATGCCGAGGGCCGCCTCTTCTGGGCCGGAGTTCCCCCCGCGGGGTTCGCTCGAGGGCTGCTTCGAGCAGCAGAGTCCAGAGGCATCGAGCTATCAGTCAACGCAGGAGTGTGGGCATGAGCGGATCGCCAACCGTAGCCGAGATCAGGATGAGAGAAGAGGAAGAGCGCCGGCTTGCCGAAGAACGCCGCCGTCGCGCAGAGGAAGAACGCCGCCGCCGCGAAGAAGCGGAACGGCGTGCTCGCCTCGCCCTGATCGGCCAACTCCGAGCCACATTGGATAGCGAAGCCGACCACCTGGAAGCCGAGATGGCGTCATTGAGGAGCGAGGTCCACGCCTCGGGCAGCGTGTTCAACCTTCCCCTCATCGAGCCGCAGTTCCATGCCGCTCTCGCCACAGAGGACAGCCCAGAGACACTCGCCGCGGCGCTTGGAAAGGTCCGAGCGATCTCGTCCGGCGTAGCTGAGCTTCGCGGCCACATGGCGAGGCAGGCAGTGGCGCTGCAGGCAGAGCAGGATGCGTTTCTTCGCGAGGCCGAGGAAGAAGCCCGCCGGCTCGAAGATGCCGCATCAACGAGACAGGCGGAACGTCAGAGCCAGATTCTGAGGCTGGTGGGCAAACTCCAAGTTCGCCTCGAAGGGATTGCGGCGGACGAGGTGACGATGGCCTGGTCTCAGGAAGAGGTCGAGGCTGTCCAGTTCGGGACTGGCACGGTCGAGCAAGCCCAGGACCCAGAGGTGGTAGCCGCCGAGCTACACGGACGCCTCGATGCTGCCCTCGCCCATGCTCAGGTCAGGCAGTTGGCCGAGGAGAGGCGCGCCTACATCGTGGCGGCGCTACAAAACGGCCTAAGCCAGCAGGGCTTCCGGGTCGGTGACGCTGTGCTGGTCGGCGACACCAAGCATGGCGAAGTAGCCTTCCGCGCAGTGCGGGCTGACAGCCGCTGGGTCGACGTCAACGTCCCCCTCGAGGGTCATGTGTTCTACGAGGTGGACGGGAGCGACCGCATCACCGAGAAAGGCCAGGATGGCCTCGTGTACACCTCCTGTGACGAGACCGAGGCTCGCCTGGAGGCCCTACATACCGACCTGGCCGAACGATTCGGCATCAAGGCAGGGGGGCTGTTCTGGGAGTCCAAGGACCCCAACCGCGAAAGCAAGAATGCCAACGCCCTCCCATCCGGTGGGCCGGCCGCAACAAGAAAGCAGGGGTAGTCGATGTCCAAGAATCGCATCATCGGCGGTCGGTATCGCCTCGAACAGAGGCTCGGCCGTGGAAACTTCGGCGTAGTGTGGCGTGCCGACGAGTTGTTGGCGGGCGAACCAGTCGCAACCGTCGCCGTGAAGATGTTCACCGCCGAAGTAGATCGGCGTGAGATCTCACTCCTGGCGGGTGTGTCTCATCCATCGGTTCTGGCCTACCGCGCCGTCGTGGAGGATGAAGGTGATGTCTGCCTCGTGACGGAGCTGGCGGATGGTGGGGACGCCGCTGCACACCTACGCGCCTGGCCCGATGGGCTGCCCGCGAGCGAGGTCAAGAAGATCGTAGGCTCCATTGCTGCAGCTCTGGAACACCTCCACGGTCAGGGCTGGGTACATCGTGACGTGAAACCAGCAAACATCCTGTTCGTGAAGGGTACCCCGAAGCTGGGGGACGTAGGTACAGCTCGCGCGTTGGAATCCACGGCTCGTGCGACCTCTACCGCCAGCCTCGCCTATGCAGCGCCAGAGGTGTTCTCCGGCAAGTACAGCCCCGCGGTGGACGTGTACGCAGTCGGCTGCACCGTATACGAACTGCTCACAGGCCGGCTCCCCTTTGAGGGGACCATGACCGAGTTGGTCCACAAGCACCTGACCAGCGAGATCGAGTTCCCCTCCGACATGCCCCGATCCTTCGTAGAGATGATCAGGTCTTGCACCTACAAGGAACCCGAGCACAGGTGGACGGTGAAGAGAATCCTCACCTGGGCGCACGGCGATGTTGAGCGTGATGAAGCCCCGCAGAAAAACACCAATGCGACGGGTGCTTCAAAGGCCGCCTCGACCGAACAGGGTTCCAGCAACACATTCACGGACGCCTGGGCTGCTGGAAGGGGCAAGCCGAAAACGCCTCGCCCGTCCAATGAAAAAGTACAGCCCCCAGCCCCGAAGGCGACCAAAGTCAGTCCGACGCCCTCCCTTCCGCGCGAGAGCAGCAACGACTGCCAGCAAGCACCGTCCCCTCCCCCACCCAGGAAAAAGAGGGCCAGTAACGCCTCCGCTCCCACCCCGCTGGACCCCGCGCTGCGTCGTCACCTGCGGCATCATGGAGAGCGCTGGGGCGACTCCAATGCCTGGAAGTCCTTTATGCAAACCGCAGCCCCTACGGCAAAGCAGCACGGCTTGTCGGAGCGGGACTTGATCCGTCGTGCCAGCCAGCTTCTCCCAGAGGTGCAAGCCACCCGCTTGGATGAACAGGAGACCATCGCACGGGTGGGTGCCTGGGTCGCTGACTTGAAAGGCGCTCGGTGGAGCGCCCTTGACTGGGCGGACTTCCTCGACCAGATCAATGCCCACGACGAAGCTGCCGTGGCCGGGATCAGGGACGCGCTGGTCGCACGGCTCCACCCACCCGCGGCTGGCGCTACGCGCGTCCTCGATCTGGGAGCAGGCGTCCAGCACCTGTTGGTCTACTCGCCGCTCCCCAAGCTCTACCGTCCGACCACGAAGGTGTTCGATGCCTTCCGGAACCAGCCTGCATCGAACCTCGAGGGGGTCTGGTTCAGCGCCAAGCCCATCACTGTACGGGAGTGGTCCGCCATCGCAGCCATGCCCGCCCCGCCCCAACTGAAGCCCAACGGTTCGGCACTGGCGAACGCGGACATCGCGGAGGCCATGCTCAAAAACCTCCGACGACGCTTCCCCGTAGATGAGCTGCGCTGGCCCACGGTGTTCGAGTACGACGGCATGAAGTGGCATCGTGAGCAACTGGCGCAGAAGGAAAATGCCCAGCAACAGCGAGCGCAGCATCGCAGAGGCCGCACCGTCGGTCGCCGCCCCAACACCCTTGGAGGTTTGGTCGCCCAGACCGTCGGCAAGGCGGCGGTGAACATGCTCAAGGAGATGAACGAAGCCTGGCTCACCGTTGGTGGGACCAAGAAACAGGCGCGCAACAAAAACCTCACCATGAACCTCGTGAGCTCTGTTCCCAAGAGAGGCTGACAATGAGCACGACCGCCCGATGGATTCGAGACGTGGTGTCCCACCTTGGCCGCGGCCGTCATGTACTGCTGCACGGGAACGTGCGCGACTTGGCTATGTTCGAGGGGCTGCCACTCGCCTTTGGCGATGCCCTGGACGCGGCTCTGGAGCAGGCGGGCTACACGCTTAGGGCCCACTGGAACCAAGCCGACGGTCTCCAGTTCGCCGAGGCTGAGATGCGCGGGCAGTGGGAAGCGCTCGAGAGTGATCAGGATCTGCCTGAGGCCCCTCGCGGACGCGCCTACAAGGTCCCCCAGCGGCCGGGAGCTCCAGCCCCGGCGGCATCGCAGCCGCCTCCCCAGCAAGCCCCCCTTCATGTCGCACCCCAGATCGCCCTGGCCTCGGCGCGACGCGTACTCGCAGATGATGGCCAGCCTTCATCCCTGGTGCTCGATCTCGCCGACAGGATGTTCGCGGAGCAACAGCCCGCCGATGAGCGCGCCCTGCTCGTCTCCATCCAGCTGGTGATGCAGGAAGCGGCTCGCCACACCTCCGGGGCGCTCGCTGGCGTGAGGAACGCCCTGGTGATGGTGGCGCCGGTGCTCGGGCAGGTCCCGGCCTGGCTCTACCGCGAAAACCCGCTCGTTCAGGTCATCGGGGTCGGACGCCCGGATCGACCAGACCGAGAGGCGTTCCTGAGGCGGCAGTGGGTCGGCTTCTTCGGAGCCGTGGGCGACGATCCCAGCACAGAGGTGCTGGACGCCTTCGCGGCGCTCACCGATGGCATGTCCTTCTGGGACCTGGAGGCCCTTCGGCTGGCCTCCCATCACGAGCAGATTGACATCGCCGACACGCGAAAGCTGCTCGATGTGTTCCGGCATGGGATCCGCGAGGACCCCTGGGAACAGCTGAGCGTGGAGGTGCTTGGCCAGGCGAAGGACCGACTTACACGCCAGGTGGTGGGACAGGACGCCGCGGTGGAAGCCGTCGTCGATGTCCTCACGATGGCCCGTGGTGGGATCGGACTGGATGGTGCCCGGCCGTCTCCGCGTCCAAAGGGCGTGCTGTTCTTCGTCGGCCCCACTGGCGTCGGCAAGACCGAGCTGGCCAAGGCGGTGACCGATTTGGTGTTCCACGACCCGACGGCTTTCGCCCGGTTCGACATGAGCGAATACGCGCAGGAACACTCGGCAGAGCGCCTGACCGGGGCTCCCCCCAGCTACGTCGGATACGAGGCCGGCGGGCAGCTCACGAACCGGATGAAGGAGAGGCCATTCAGCCTGGTCCTGTTCGATGAGGTGGAGAAGGCCCATCCGCGAATCCTGGACCGGTTCCTGCAGATCCTCGATGACGGCCGGCTCACCGACGGCCTGGGCGACACCGTCCACTTCGGGCAGGCCTTCGTTATCTTCACCAGCAACATCGGCTCCACACGCGTGGAGAAGATGCCCGATGGCACCGAGCGCGTGGTGTCTGCCGTCGACACCTCCCTCGATCCTCACACGCTCGGCGAGCACTACCGGCTCGCCGTTCGGGATCACTTCCTCCGCATCGGTAGGCCCGAACTCCTCGGCCGCATCGGTGAGGAACGAGTCATCGCATTCGACAGGCTGAGAGAGGCCCACATCGACGCCATCATGTCCAAGTTCCTGCGGGGCATCACGGACTCCGCCAAGGAGAAATACAGCATCGAGGTAAGCTTCGATGAGACACTGATCGCCCTTGGCCGGGCGGAGTGCGAGAGGCCGGCGGTTATCGCCCTCGGTGGACGTGGCATCCGCAACTTCGTGCAGAGTCGCGTGCTGGCTCCCGTGAACCGCGCTGTCTTGGCGCATCCCGGTCGTGATCTCCTTGTGCGCGCCGAGGATGAGCGCCTCATCGTGGAGCCTACGGGATGAGCCTCGACCTCACCGCAAGCTGGGATCGGCCCTCATCAGCTGGGGACAGCGAGCACTGGCTGCTCCTTTCACTCCGGGGGGTCGTGGCGGCGGACAGCCCCCAGGCTCATGCGATCCTTGTGGACACGAGCACCTCGATGGTGGGAGACCGGCTCCGTCGTGCCAGGGAGACCGTGGAGCGCGTGGTTCGTACAGTGCCCGCGACAGACCGAGTGATGGTGCTTGGCTTCGGGAGCGAGGTCACCCGAATTCTCGAAGTACCTGGAGGGTCAGAGGTCCGGGGAGCACTCGGTTCGTTGGCAGCGGCAGGCAAGACCCGGCTCGATCTCGCGCTGCAGGAAGCGCGGCGATGGCTGGAGCCCCAGGCTGGTCGTCAGCATGTCCTGCTCCTTACGGACGGCGATCCGACCGATGCCGACGGGCGGCGAAGCCCCGGCGCACCACTGATCGACCAGGCCAAGGCGATGGGCTCGGCGGGTGTCAGGATCACCGTCGTAGGGCTCGGCTCAGCGGACAGGTACGACGCTACTTTCCTCCGCAGCTTCGCCGATGCGGCCGGAGGTGTGGCGGTGGTTGGCGTACCACCGGCGCAGCTCGCTGAACGAACCTCAACGGCGACTCGGCTCGCATCGACCAACAACGCCGACCTGGAGTTCGACCTAGTCTCTGCCGATCTTACGCTCTTGGAGGCATGGCGAGTAGAGCCACGGGTGCAGCCTCTATTCCTTCAAGATTCATCTGGGCGTCTCCCTGCTGGCGAGAGCACCGCCGTGCTGCTGCGGACCCGGATGGTGGTCGGTCTGGGCGCCCGGCGAGGGGTCCGCCAAGTGGGTGTCCTCAACGTCCGGCAACGCGGAGGCTCCGAGCAGTCCCTTCCCCTGTCGCTGAACCTCGTCGCACCGGGGTCCAGCGAGCAGGCCGTGCTGAATTGCACCGTCGACCGCCTTCGCATGAAAGTGGAGCTGGCCAGAACCGCACAGCTCCGTGTGGGAGCGGAGGACTGGGACGACCAGGTGCGCCTGACGAGGCAGCTCGCGAGTATCGCGGACCAACTGGGCGACCCGCGGGCGACACGACGCATCCAGCTAGACCTAGACCAGCTCGACAGCGGCGACGTGCTCGGCAAGGACACACGCGAGACTGCAGTGGACACCCTTCGTGGAGGGAACGTCGATGGCTAGAAGGAAAGGGATCTCCGCCCCGGTGCCCCAGCGCCAGCCGAGCAGCCCTGCTGACGCGGGGGAGCGCCGCTCTGCGGTCTCCGCCGTGATTCCGGAGGAGCGTGGACAGGTGTGGCTCGAGGGGCCTGGTGGCCCGTGGTTGCTCACCGGGACACGGGTGCTCATCGGCCGAGCCATGGGCAGCGTGGGAGCCTATGTCGAGGTGGACAACGACTCTGTGAGTCGCCGTCATGCCGAACTCGTGGCCACACCGGGAGGCTGGGAGGTCAGGGACCTCGGCAGCGTGAACGGGACCACAGTGGATGGCGTGATAGTCAGGCGCGAAGAGAGCGTGGGGGTCAGCGAAGGGCAGCGGGTTCGAGTAGGAAGCGCCGAGCTTCGAATCGTGAGGCGGTGAAGAGGCAAGGTACCCTACACTCGAGGGGATGACTTCGGTGCAGCCGTTCCGTGTGCCCTCAGATGGAGTTGCTCGAGCAATGGCACCCTGCCCCTGCGCGTTGTGGGCGGGCAGGTGCGGGTGGCACCGATCTCTGTCAGCCAAGCTAGCTGACGAAGCGATTACGGAGCTCTGCCAGTTCACCACCGGCCAGCAGGACGGCGACAGCATCCTTGGCCGCCATCAACCACTGGGCTCGCCGCTGCTCTGGAGTCTCAGATCCTGCGAGCACGTCAGCCAATGGCCTTCGCAGGTGCAGAGGGTGCCAACGGTTCCGCCTCACCTGCGAGTGGTGATCGGCGAAGTCCCAGCCACCGGGGTCACGCGAAAGGCGTTCACGGAGCCGAGTGAATGCAGCCTGCTCCGAGAAGGCATCGCCATCAAAGCTCTTGTTCCTGGCAACGTCGATGATGAGGGCGAAGTCACCGCCACCATCGGGTGCCATGAGTGGCTGCTTGTGATCAGATGGATGGAGGTAGGCACCCACGAACACGCTCGGAGTCCAGCGCTTTATGAGGTTCACCCCGAAGCGCCCCTCGAGGAACCCATCACGACGACTGCCACGCAGATATGGCCCCGTGTCGCCTGGAGTGGCGATGGCGTCTTGCAGCTCCGGCCAGTCCACTATGAGTACGTGTCGATGAATCGCGTCGAGTTCTGCCCATAGTTCTCGAGTTGACAGGCCGACGCGCTTGGCTGCAGGGGCGAGGATGGACTTCGCCTTGCTCCAACGGTCGCGTCGTCCCGGCGACGTTACCGCGGCCTCTACCTCCTCTGCAGAGTCGGTGGTCACGTCGATCTTGATGGACGTGGCCCCTTCTGCACGAACAACCACAGCCGTTCGATGGATGATCTTTGTGGACACCCTCGGCACCGGAATCCAGGCGATGGGCCGATCTCGACCCGCGGGCACCGTTGGACGAACTTCGATGACATGAAGGTTGAAGCCCAGCGCGCTCTGGCGGCCGGCCGCGCGTACCCAGTCTGCGAGCGTCTCGGGCGCCTCGTCACAGGCGATGACCAGATGCAACTCCGCGTCCCGCAACCTCCGACGGATGGTGTTCGCCAAGGACTTCGGGCGCGAAACAGTGGGAAAATCTTCCTTGCAGAGGGCATCCCAGGTCGAGTGACGTCCTTCCGAAAGGGCTTGCACAAGACTGTCCTCGTCCGAGGCCGCGAGCGTCGCAGCGTACCCTACGACCTGGGCGATCACGGAGCGCCCACGAAGATCCGGATTGCTCAGGCGCTTCACCTCGATGACCAAGACATCCCCGTGATCGGTGAGAAGGATGATGTCGGGAATGTTCCCGTGCCCAGATCCCGAACGAAGATGGCGTTGATCGTAGACTCTCGCCATGCCGTAGGGAAGATCGATCTGATCGAGCACGAGCGGTCCGGGAAGAGCCGTGATGGCGGCTTCGAGATCACTCTCCTTGGCCCCGAGCGACACCAAGGTCGTCGCCTTCCACTCGGTGAACGTGCCATCACGAGCCTGCAGAACGAAGCTATCCATTCGATAATCCTCTAAGAAATCCGGCGACGGCGTCAGAGGAACATCTATCAGGCAACTCCATCCTTCCCACATCGCTGCGACCTTTCACCGTCCAGTTGCAAGACTCAGTCCACCCACTATTCCGACGATACCAGCCTTCGCTCGCGGACTGTCGCCACCCTGAGTATCAGACGTGGTCCAAGGCCAGCGAGGTCTCCCCCGGTTCATGTTGGCACGGAGGGCTGGTTCCATGGCGATCCGTGGCACGCCCAGAGCGAACACTGAACTGCCTGGAGGTAGAGCGAAAATGGCTGTGCTCTCGAGACGCTTGGGATAATCAACAAGAAAGAACCACCAGAACGCGAACAGAGCCCAACACGTGGGGGACCACACCATGCCGATCATTAGCAGCTTTCCCTGCCCGTCCTGTGGCGGCGATGTGCCCGAGACCGCACGCCGATGCCCAGGCTGCGGGCATGACTTTGTCACCTCACCCCCCGCAAAGGCACCGAAAGGCCAGGCCCACCCAGGCGTAGACCAACGTGAGCGGTCGGCTCAACAAGTCCCGACGCCAGAGCAGCAGCCCCCCTCGAAAGAACCAGGTTTCATCATTGCCTACGCCGTGGTCCTCTTCACCCTGATGGTGGCCAACCTGATCGCTAGGTTCCTCGATAACCCACACCATCAGCTCATCCTCTATGGTGCAGTGCTCGCACTGTTCGCCCTGGTTCCCTACTTCCGCAGAATCCTACTGAAGTCTCTCATCGTCGTGACCCTACTGGCCACGCTGCTGTTCGGTATCAAGAACTGCTCCGAGATTCGTTCCGGCTCCATTGGCCCCCAGAAGGCGCTGATCGGAGTGGCGAGTCAGTTCCTGCGTGTCGGGGCGTTGTTGCACGGCTCGGTTCAGAGCCGAAGCCGCCCACTAGTCGCGCTTTCTCAGGCTCTGATCGCTTGCGACTCCGGCATCCCGAGTGCGGTCATCCGGTTGACGACGCTCACGCCGATCATTGCCTCCCTCTTCTGCCTCTCGACTGTTCGAGTTCGCAGGCGGTCGCCGACGATCCGTTTGTAGCGGAACATCGCGTTCTCGGCCCGAGCTTGCTGGTGAGCGCCGGACTCCTTTCTCCACTGACGCCTGCCCACCTGCGCGATCCTGTCGATCGCCTCGTTGCGCTGCTGCCAGGTTCCTTCGA
>Ga0307987_1001383_pt1 | contig 13291 bp, 12 predicted proteins | sample EllFjometagen181_FD_203157 | JGI IMG/M metagenome (GOLD analysis project Ga0307987, IMG submission 203157) | Marine microbial communities from Ellis Fjord, Antarctic Ocean - #181 | ecosystem: Environmental > Aquatic > Marine > Unclassified | place: Southern Ocean | collected 2014-10-08
CCAAAGAAACAAAGTCCAAAGAACCGCCAGGCCTTGAGGTGATTATCAGCCCAGACAAAATCACGGCTTGGGCTAAAATCAACCGACACTTTTTGTCCCAAGCCACGGTGCCCCGATTAAAGTCAATTCTCATCGCCCATGGGATCACCAATGGAATATACCCAGACGCTTTGCTCCAGGGTCAGTTAAAAAGGGGAAACCTTGAATTTACGGCAGCCAGGTCTGATGTTTCATCAAAATTGATGAAGGCGAAGAATTTAAAATTTTATATGGAAACCAATCTTACGGAAGGGAGATCAACTGGCAAAACAGGAGACGATCCCAAACCCCTTGATCGTAAAAGATATTTTTGGCAACGACATGAGACAAGAATGCAGTAAAACCCTTGTTCATCAATGTGACAGCGGAACCAGACCCTCCCAGGACGGTACCGGGATAATAGCTGCCAAAACAGGGGTCCCTTCATTATCCATTGAGGGCAAATTCTTCATCCATCCCTTGATCCATGTCCTTGAAGATGCTGACCTGCGATATGGCCCCCTTGAAGACTATGCCAATTTGTCGATTTCCGGGGTATTGACCGGTGCCTACCGGCAGCATCAAGGCCAGGGAAATCAGGGGGGCTATAATAGAATCAATTGGAACCATACGGGCAGATGTGGGAATAACCGATACTATTATCCGATCCCAGGGGGATATCCATGCCCGTTACCTGCATAATTGTCAGATAGAGACCTTTGGCAACATTTATATAGAAAATGAAATATTTGATTCCAAAATCACTGTCAGCGGAAAAATAGATTCTCCTGGGTGCCGGATCATTTCTTCCAGTCTTTATGCAAAAAAAGAGGAACAAAAAACTATTTCAAAAAAACTATTTCAAAAAATGATTGAGATTGAAAATAAAATAAATCGGTTGCTACCGGAAACCAACACCGCGATCAAAGTCCTTAAATAAAAATTATATTTGTTTTTTGAATGGACCCATCACCAGGAAAATATTTCAAAAATTAAGATCACAGGGGAAGCATTTCCCGGCGCCCATTTTTCTAGAATTTACGCTTCCCTAAAAATCGAATCAAGCTTGGAGAATTTTTCACTCAGTGAGATTTATGATTCTATGAATTACAAATTGAAAGTTTTACAAAACCCGTGAAGGGTTTTTGAATCCAAGCATAACCCGGTAAGGCCCAGGTGTTCCATGTGGAACAAAGGCCACCCGGTCCTGGTTTTGGAGGATGGTATCTAAGAGCCCGACCTTGCCGTTTAGCATTACCGCTTCGACTTCTTTTTCTGTCAGGTCCATTTGGTGTATAAGATCCCTGGCAGTGGTTCCTTGCTCAATGGACAATTTTGCATTAACATATTCCAGATTTTTTGATTTTAATTTTTTTTGTAAAAAAGAAAATGCGTTAAAAGTAATCGTTGCCATGCCACACTCCTCAATTGACGACCCATCAGATTCAAAGATTATCAATTGTAACTTTCTGGTATTCTAAAAAAAATTCATCCCCATCATTGCTTACTATACACAATCATAAGAAAATATGCTTATCAATTTTCTGCTCCGACGCGTAAACCCCATTGAAAAATGATGCGCGTTTGGTCTATACTACAGTAATGCGACTGCGAATAATAATTTTAATATTGGCCTTGTTTGCCTTTCTCTCTGCCTCCACTGGGGGATGGCTTTATTATTTTTCCTATCGGGAAGCGGCATTCCAGAAAACAGAATCCGATGCCCATACCCGGCTTACACTGCTTACCAGACAATTGTCCACCCATCTTTCAGAACATATTAAACCGGTAAAAACCCTGGCCGGTATCCAGGAATTACAGACCACCCTTAAAACCAGCAACCTGGAAACTATTTTCCAGGCCAATCAGATTCTGGACCATTTTACAACCTCCCTGGACCTGAATGTCAGTTACATCTTGGATAAAAACGGGATTACCCTGTGCTCCAGTAATCGAAATGCCCATGACAGTTTCGTGGGAAATAATTTTTCATTCAGGCCCTATTATACAGAGGCCATCAAGGGGATGCCTGCCACCTATCTGGCCCTGGGCAGCACCTCAAAAAAAAGAGGGGTATATTATAGTTATCCCATCTATGACGGCTCCGGCACAACCATTCTTGGGGTCGCTGTGATCAAGTCTTCGGTGGAGTTTTTAGAAGCCACTCTGTTTTCAAAATCCGATGACACTCTGTTGTTCGCGGACCCCAATGGACTGATTTTCATATCCAACAAACCCCAGTTACGATTCAAACTCCTATGGGAACTGGATGAAATTAGATTAAATGCCCTTACCGATTCCCGGCAGTTTGGAAACGGACCCTGGGAATGGGCGGGATTTAAAAAAAATAATGTCGGGGTCATGGACAACCAGGGGGCGGAATATCTTTATTCCAGACTGGAAGTGCCCCATTATCCAAATTGGCAAATTATCTCCTTGAGAAATCACAAAGAAATAGAGAAACAGGTCACCGAACCCTTTATCCAGGTCATTGGGCCTGTGGTCCTGTTTGTTTCTATTCTGGCAGGACTTCTTGTCTATATCCTCTACCAATTGGCAGCAAGGGAACTTACCCAGCGAAAACATGCAGAGAAAAAATTACGGCTGAGCGAAGAACGATACCGGCACATCTATCATAAAACCCCGATCATGCTCCATTCCATTGACACAGAAGGGAAAATCACCCGCGTGTCCGACCACTGGGTGGAAATCATGGGGTACCAGCGCGATGAGGTCATTGGCGAACAACTCACCCGATTTTTCACCAGGGAATCCAGAGACTTCGCCATCAACTCCATCTTTCCCAGATTTTTCAGCACAGGCTTTTGCAAGGATATTCCTTACACCTATGTCAAAAAGAACCAGGAACGAATCGACATTTTGCTCTCCTGTTACGGGATGAGGAATGAAGAAGGAGAAATTATTCGCTCCCTTGCCGTCAGCGTGGATGTCACAGAAAAAAATCTTGCCCAGAAAGATCTGCAGATGGCCAAGGAAAAGCTGTCCCAATACTCCCTGGGCCTGGAAGGCCAGGTTAAAAAACGAACTGCCCAGCTGGAGAATGCCCAGGTAAATCTGAAGAACCTGTCCAAAAATATAATTGCCTCCCAGGAAAGGGAAAAGGAACTGATAGCACAAGAACTCCACGATCAACTGGGCCAGGTGCTGACAGCCCTGCGCATTGATGCCGTCTGGATCGAACGATATCTGATAGAAATTGATGCCAAGGCCTGGGCGAGAGCAACGAGAATGAGTGCCCTTATTGATGATACCATAGAGGATGTCAGGGATATGGCCTACCGCCTCAGACCACGGGTTCTGGATGATCTGGGGTTAACCGATGCCCTGGAATCTTTGGTGTCTGATTTTGAGAAAAGATCCAATGTTTCCTGCGTTTTCCACCATGATGATCTCCCAGAAGTTGACAAGACCCTTGCCACAGCCCTTTACAGAATCGGGCAGGAAGCAGTGACCAACGCATTGAGGCATTCTTGCGCCACCACCATCCTGGTCGAATTGAGAATGGAGCAGGAGGGCATTGTCCTCACCATTGAAGATGACGGCTGCGGATTTGATCTTGACAGCACCACAGATCGAAACGGTTTTGGACTTGAAGGCATGCAGGAAAGGGCAAACCTTGTCGGCGGACGACTGACCATTGAAACTGCCAAGTCCCAGGGAACCAAAATCTGCTGTAACGTAACGATAAAAGGATAAACCATGATCAAGGTATTGCTTGCAGACGACCATCGTATTGTCAGGGAAGGCTTAAGAAGGGTGCTTGAAGACAGCAATGAAATAAAGGTCATTGCCGAAGCTGCCGACGGGGAAACCGCCTTTGATGAAGCCATGGAAAAAAAACCGGATGTGGCTGTCATTGACATCTCCATGCCCGGAATGGACGGCCTTGAAGTGGTGACACGAATGGCCAGTTACTGCCCTGATATTCCCGTGCTGATTCTGACCATGCACGATGAGGAACAATATGTTATCCGGGCCATTGAGGCCGGTGCCATGGGGTATGTTACCAAACAGTCTGCACCGGAGCAATTGGTGGAAGCCGTCAAGAAAATCAATGCCGGGGGCCGGTATCTCACGGAAAAAGCAAGTGAAGCTTTAGCCTTGAGAGTGATCCGGGGCAATAAGGATCAAAGCCTGACAGAATCCTTATCCATGCGGGAGCTTCAGGTTTTAAGAAAACTTGCCATGGGCAATACCAACCGGGAAATTGCCACCTCTTATAATCTCAGTGTAAAAACCGTTGATACCTACCGGGCAAGGATATTAAAAAAACTGAAGATCCGAAATAATACAGAATTATCCCGGTATGCCATTCAAAATAAATTGGTGGAATTATAATTTTTAGCGGTCAAACCGGTCAAAATTCATAAAGATCTTGTTCAAGGTGGTGCGGCATTGTTCCATTTCTTCAAGGGAAATTCCCGTATCCGCCTCACGGAGCATCTCCTCCACCAGGGCCATGAGATCCTCCTGAAACTCCTTGGCCTTGTGGGTCAGATAGACCAGGTTGCTTCTTTTATCGGTCCGGTCCGGTATTCTTAACACAATATTCTTCTTTTCGAGTACATTGAGCAATCGTGTAATGGCAGCCTTGTCCTTGACAGCAATATTCGACAATTCCTGCTGGGTCTGGCCATCCTTACGGTACAAATGAATGAGAATACTCCATTGCTCGTAGCTGATATCAAACCCCGCATCTGCAAATTTTTTTGTCAGCCGTTTAACAATGGCCCTTGAGGTTCTACCCACCAAATATCCAATGGAAGAGTCAATGACGCGCTCATAATTATCCATACGTAACTTTCGTTTCCTAAGAGTTTCATTCCCGTCATATAATCAGCAACCCGGCCAGAAATCAGGTCAACAATAAAATAGTCGCGACCCGTGATTACCCTGGTAATTTAATTGGTTCCCAGACAATATGGTATAAAAAGGATGATTGTGCAACTAAATCTTAAAATATTTTATCACCGGCCCAAATAAAAATCACCCCTGGCGTTGGGACCTTATCAAGGATCCAACGCCAGGGGTGATCAATCTTCTTTATGGCTGACAAGCCGCGATAAAGAAATTTTCTAGGATGCGGCTTTCTTTGAAAACAAGCCCTTAATGGATTTAATCCAGATACCGCTTAAGAACCAGGAATAGAGCCAAGTCCCGAAAAAGATGGCAATAAAAGCCTTGACAATATCCATGGAACTTCCGTTAAGGGAAAATCCCGGAACATATCCGAACAAAATGGGGCCCAGATAGAGAAACTTGGCAAATTTAAAGGCGGAAAACGCCGTCCGCCACATGTTGGCCTTGGCAATGGTGGCCCCTGCAAATGCGGCAATACACACCGGCGGGGTTATATTGGAATCCTGGGACAGCCAGTATACGATCATGTGGGCGGCTATTTGATTGATCCCCAAATGGGTAAGGGCCGGTACCGCCACAACAGCGGTTATCAAATAGGCGGCCGTAACCGGAACCCCCATCCCCAGGACAAGCGAAGCCAGGGCTATCAGAAAAATGGTCAGCAGCAGGGAACCGCCAGCAAGCTCAATCATGATGTCGGCAAAGGTCAGAACCAGGCCGGAAAAGGTGAGCACCCCGATAATAATACCGATGACGCCCACGGTGGCACCAATTTTTAAACTGTTTTCAGTCCCGGACCTGGAGGCTTCGATAAATTGTTTCGGCCCGATCCTGGTATCCTTTCTCACATAGGAGACGGCAATACAGGAAACAAGCCCTAAAATGGCCGAATACCCCGGGGAAAATCCATAGAGCATAAAAATCGTGATGACCGCCAGGGGTATGATATAAAACCATTGTTTTTTGAAAATTTCCATGGCGGAAAATTTGGATTTCTCCCCCACAATATTCTCTTTTTTGGCTTCATAATGGACCATGCAGAATACCGAGAAAAAATACATCAAGGCAGGAAAAATGGCCACCAGCATGATGGTTGAATAGGGGACGCCTGTCAGCTCCGCCATGATAAACCCGCCGGCGCCCATGATGGGGGGCATGAACATGCCGCCAATGGAAGCTGCCGGCTCAATCCCGCCGGCGATATGGGGCCTAAATCCGGCTTTTTTCATCATGGGAATGGTAAACATACCCGTTGATACGGTATTGGCAATGGCAGACCCTGAAATGGAGCCGAACAGACCCGAAGCAATAACAGAGACCTTGGCCGGTCCACCGATTTTATGGCCCACCGCTGCCAGGGGCCAGTCAATAAAAAATTTCTGGGCCCCGCATTTTTCCAGGAAAGCGCCAAACAAGACAAAGAGAATCACATAGGTGGCCAGAACATTGGCCATAATACCGAACACGCCGTCACTCTTGTAAAAAATACTGACACACAGTTCGGTAAAGGGAGCGCCTGCATGGGAGACCAGCTCCGGTGCCATGTATCCGTAAACCCCATAGAGCATCATGACAGTGCCCAGGATCACAAAAACCCCCCCCACCACCCGGCGGGCCAGTTCAATGCCAATGAGCACGCCGATAATGGCAAACACCATGTCGGTATGGGTTTCTGCCCCGACCCTGTAATTGATGACCTCAAACATGAAAATCCAATATCCGATGGAGGCAATGGAAAGCAGAATCAGCAGGTAGTCAATGACTCGCCCGATCTTTGTTTTGGCTTTGTACAAAAGGAAGGCGAGAACATAGGTAATAATAACATATATACCCCTGTGATACTGGGTGGCCATGGGCTGGACCACAGCTGCCCAGGAGTAAAAAACGACCAGGAGCACCGAGCAGATATCAAATAAAATTTGCTCGAATCGATTTAGTTTTTCATACACGGTTTGCCTTCCTATGGTAAAAAATTATTAGAGATATATCGGGACGACTTTATTGGGGGGTGGTTCAGGTACTGGAACGTCCAGTACCTGAACATTAAACAAAAGAACTAGGCTTAAGGTCTTATAAAGCACCTTTTTCTTTCCAGAATTTTTCAGCACCAGGATGGAAGGGGGTCACAACACCATCGGCTCCGGTTTTAAGGGACATGAGTTTAAATGTCTTTTTCTGCTCTCTCATGTGGGCAAGCCCTTTATCGGTATAGATAAGAGAGAGCATTTTGTAAACAACGTCTGCGGGAACCTTGGCGTTTGCTACCCACAGGGCGGAATCCTGGAAAGAAGGAGAATCATAATCCACGCCTTTGTAGGTATTGGCAGGAACGGACAGTTTGCCAAAATAGGGATATTTGTCATAAAAGCCACTGGCTTTTGCATCTGCATCCAGATTCACCAGGGCAATGTCATTGGTCTGGGCTGCCATGATAACGGCACCGGAAGGAAAGGCGGTGAACAGCCAGAAGGCATCCAATTGGTTGTTGCCAAAGGCCTGGGCTGCATCGTTGTACCCCATTGCATTTCTTTCAATTTTATCCCAGACACCCATGTGGTTGAAAAAGAGTTCGCAATTGGCAAAGGCTCCTGAACCGGCATTCCCCACACCCACTTTTTTACCCACCAGGTCCTTCACGCTTTTGATACCGGAATCAGCATGGACGACCAGCTGACCTGGTGCGCCATAGAGCCATGCAACCGCCAGAACATTTTCGTATTTTTTGGTATCATTTTTCATCATACCATTGCGGCCCAGATAAACATGTCCGGAATAAACAACACTCATATGCTGTTTGCCGGCATCTGTTTTTCTCAGATTTTCCACGGAACCGGCTGAAGACTGGGCCTGTACTTTGAACTCAGCCACTTCCTTCATGGGCTTGTACACCTGAACAGCATTGGCAACCACCTGAAATGTACCGCCAGCAGGTCCGCCGCCGAATACGATTCTTTCCTTTGCAAATGCCGACTGGCAGAATGCCATTGAAACCACTGCGATAAAACCGATGACCAATAAACGTTTCACTTTCATACGATTCTCCTTAAAATGGGTATTGAATAAAAAAAAAATTAACACACTTTCTTTACCAATTATCAAAGTATCAATAAGGAGTTCAAGGATCAATTGGAGGATTTCTGATTGTGCTGTAGTAATCTTTCTTACAAAGTTTCCCGAGACCGGCTCAAACCCCCAAATTAGTCAAACTCAATTTTATTTAAAATCAATCCCGAGGCGGGGGCAATATATCTTAATGGGTGGCCAGCCTTTCCCCCAAGAGACTCCCTGACCTCCGCCAAACAAATTTCCCCCCTGCCAAGGCTTAAAAGTTGCCCCATGATCAACCGGACCTGATTTCGCATGAATCCCCTGGACTGAATACGATAGGCATAACTTTTTCCCGGGAAAAAACTGGCTGAAAATGCCCTGTTTTCTTCAATTTGGCTGACAAGAATATCTCTTTGAAATTGAGTGCCGGGCTTGGGCGTTGTACAGTATCGTCTGAAATCATGCGGGCCTAAAAAAATTTTCGCCCCTTGTTTCATTAACTCAATATCCAGAGGATCCTGAAAGGAACTGATCAAAGGCGCACTGAAGGGATGGGGTTTTTCACCAAAGGAGAACAGATAGAGATATTCCTTTGTCCTGGGGGTGTTGATGATATTAAAACTTTTATCAACTGCCGTGATTTTCAAAACGCGAATGTCATTGGGCAGGTTTAAATTCAATTCCAGAAGAAAGGGGTCTGTCTCAAGGGGCGCATCTGTAAACAACTCAAATGCCGAATGGTTTGCAGAGACCTTTGAATCGGTCCGGCTGGTGCCCAGAAATTTATATTTTCCAGGGCCCAGAATAAAGTCAAGAGTCTTGTTCACCATGGATTCAACGGTTTTTAGGCCCGGCTGTTTTAACCAGCCATGGTACCTGAACCCTAGGTATTGGATTTGAATTAAATAATAATATTTTATCTTCATCAATTCCCATCTTACCATTTTAGCGTTGAATTGACAGCCGCAATTTTTGAACAGCTGTCGCCAGGAGAGCCTTACCAAATGAATCTTATAGGGTGAGCCTTATGGAAGAACCTGATCCAGTGAGGTGAGAATTTTAGAAAAGCGTTGACCGTTTTTAGAATGGGTTTTGTAAAAGGTTAAACAATTTTCAACGATGGCCAGAACCTTTTGCCGTGATTGGATTCCGGGCACTTCCATGGCCAATCGGGGATGACGGCCAAGCCTTCCCCCCAGCAGCACCCGAAACCCTCGTTCCGATTCCTCAATGGTGCCCGTGGGACAGGCGGTTATGCATTTGCCACAGGACAGACAAAGATCCGGGTCAATGACGGGGTGTTCTTTTATTCCATCGAGACAGATGGCTTTGTCCGGGCAGGCATCCACACAGGCCATGCATTGGGTACACTCTTTTTTTCCTGCCACAGGCCGGGCAGCCCCGATGATACCAATGTCCACAATCTGGGGACGGGAACAGGCATTGGGACAGTCTGACAGGGAAACCCTGAATTCATGATGAAATTTTAAATCGCCGGGTACACTTTGCTTTAAAAAGGAAAGAATATCCGCCTCGTCCATGAGGGCGGTAATGCCCCCAAGAAGTTTAGCACAGGAGTTTGCGCTATTGGGGCAGCCCTCCCCCCCGAAACAGGTCGCGATATCATAGCCCCGCACCTCTTTTTCCATACCGCCCTTGGACAGAAATTGTTTTTTCAGGGAGGTAACATCTTCTATACCCACCTCTCGTTTGCCACAGCTTTGGGCATGAGCTTCCACTCGTTGACGTACCTTTTTTCGAACGAAAAAAGGTACGTTTTTTATGGCAACGTCAGCTTCAACAGTCCATTTCATGAAAGGATTTTTCCCTGGGCACTGATAACAACTTCTTTAAAGGGAAGATCCACCCCTGCTCGCTCAAGGGCTTTTTTAATAATCCCGGCCATGCCTGAACAACAGGGCACTTCCATGACCACAGCGGTGATACTTTTGATACCGGACTCGGCAAATACCTGGGCAAGCTTGTCCACATAGCTATCCGCATCATCAAACTTGGGGCATCCGGTCATGACGGTCTTGCCTTTTAGGAAATCTTTATGAAAAGAAGGATAGGCCACGGTAACACAATCGGCGGCAATCAACAGATCCGATCCTTTTAAAAAGGGAGCACCGGCAGGGACCAGGCGAATCTTCACCGGCCAATGGCCCAGGGCAGAAGGACCACCTGAGGGTTGTGACTTTGCTTCATTGGCACAATTGCAGGCATGTCCCTCATCTGCAATGGGAAAGGTTTTCAATGCAGCAGAGGGGCACCCCCCGGAAACAGGGGCTTTTTTGTCTTTTTTCTGCTGTTCGAGCAGTTCTTCAACTGCTTCTTCGTCAAATTCATCTGCTTCCCGTTCAATCACCTTGAGGGCTCCCTGGGGGCAGTCTCCCAGACAGGCACCCAGGCCGTCGCAATATTTATCGGCAATGACCTTGGCTTTTCCCTCCACAATCTGAATGGCACCTTCAGCACAGGCCAGAATACAATTACCGCATCCGTCACAGAGTTCTTCGTCAATCTCAATTATATTTCGCGTTACTATCATTTTATTCTCCTTACAAGGAATAGCCGTTACCGCATCCCATGACTTTTTAATTGTCCTGCATTAAGACTTCTTTTGCCAAATCATTTCCCGATTCCGTCAAAAAAAGCCGGTCAAGCTTTGCCAGAAACTCAGGCGTATCAATCCCTTTTCTATCCTTGCATTCCGCCATATTGGTCAGCATATCTGCATCATGGAGAACCTTAAAGTTCAAACTCTCATCCCCACCCGGATGATGATGATGGCCGATAATGTCACAAACTTCTTCAACAAGTTCTTTTTTTGCCCCTAAATCTTCCATAAGCCCCCTTGCCACAGGCGGGCCTTCTTGTTCCTGGTAACGGGCAGCCGAAGAATCATATTTTTCTTCGGCATTTTTTATACCAATATCATGGAGATAGGCAGCACACAAAACCACTGCCAGGTTTGCCTTTTCTCGTTTACCAATTTGTTCGGCATACCTGGCAACTTTACCGGCATGGCCGATGCGTTTAAAATCCGTGCCAAAATAGCGTTTCATCGCCACCGCCACCCGGTCTTTAAGAAGATCTTCCCGCTGGGCCACAAACTCTTCAGGCAGAGTTCCCAGGCATTGTTCGGCAAATTTGCAATAGGAGGCACATCCAAAATCCATCTTTGGATTTACAATTTTTTTCTTGCAATTGCCACAGCGCCGGGTGGCATCGTCTTTGAAAAATTCCATGGGATGTCCGCATTCCGGGCATTTTATTTCAAAAATCGCATCCTTATTCCAGTATTGAGTATCCTGTCCTGGGCATTGCATGAGTTACCCTCCTTCCTTTAAGACCTGTGGGGAGCGGCAGGCAGGAGACAAGTTCTCCTGCCTGCCTATTTTAATAATTTACTTACCTTGCATCATGGCTTCAATGTCAGCCTCTGGCTCGGTAATGGGTTTAATGTTAAAATTTTCAACCAGCACGTTCAGCACAGCAGGAGAAACAAAGGCTGGCAAGGTTGGCCCCAGGCGAATGCCTTTGATTCCCAAAGAAAGCAATGCCAGAAGAACAGCAACGGCTTTTTGCTCATACCATCCGATATCAAAAGAAATGGGCAGGTCATTAATGTCGTCCAGCTCAAAAACTTCCTTGAGTTTCAGGGCGATTACCGCCAGAGAGTAACAATCGTTGCACTGACCGGCATCTAAAACCCTTGGGATACCGTCGATATCGCCCAGGTTCAGTTTATTATAGCGATACTTGGCACATCCCGCGGTCAGAATGACAGCATCCTGGGGTAATTTTTCAGCAACTTCGGTAAAATAATTACGGCTTTTATGACGACCGTCGCATCCAGCCATGACCACAAACCGTTTAATGGCACCAGATTTCACGGCGGCAACCACCTTGTCGGCCAAGGCCAGCACCTGGTTGTGGGCAAACCCGCCCACAATTTTCCCCGTCTCAAGCTCCTTGGGAGAAGCGCATGTTTTAGCCTGTTCAATAAGAGCTGAAAAATCCTTGGTCCCATTCGCATGGGAGATATGGGCAGCTCCGGGGTAGGAAGCAACCCCTGTGGTATAAAGCTTATCCAGATACGTGTTGCTCTTTTTCATGGGCACCACGCAATTGGTGGTCATGAGGATGGGGCCGTTAAACGCCTCAAACTCTTCGTTCTGATGCCACCAGGACCCGCCGTAATTTCCTTTCAAATGATCATATTTTTTAAAGACCGGGTAATAATTGGCAGGAAGCATTTCCCCATGGGTGTAAACATCCACGCCGGTTCCTTGGGTCTGTTTTAACAAATCTTCCATATCTTTAAGATCATGGCCGGAAATGAGTATCCCCGATTTTGTTCCCACGCCGATATTAACCTCTGATATTTCAGGATGACCATAGGCGGTGGTATTGGCTTCGTCCAGGGCCGCCATGGTGGTCACGGTGACGCTGCCGCATTTAAGAACCATGGCCACCATCTCATCCACGGACAAGTCTTGGGTCATGGAGGCAAGCGCCTCATACATGAAATCCCAGATTTCCTCTTTTTCCACCCCGAGAATTGCGGCATGGTCTGCATAGGCAGCCATTCCCTTGAGGCCCAGGATCAACAATTCCCTCAGGGAACGGACATCTTCATTTTCCGTGGCCAGAACACCAACCGCTTCCGCCTTTGCCTGGAAGGTTGCCACATCATTGGAATACCAGGTGGCGCTTTCGTGGAGATCACCGCCCAATTTGTCGCCAGCCGCTGCGGCCAGTTCTTTTTTTACCACCTGGGCACGGTTGATCCAATCGACCAGATTCTCATCATTGAAATTGGTATTGGTAATGGTGGTAAAGAGCCCCTGACCAATAAAGGCAGCGGCTGAATTGGATACAGCGATACCGGCTGCCTTGGATTTTTGAGCGATAACGGCTATTCCCTTGAGATTAAAAATCAAAAGATCCTGGAGATTGGCGGTGGTATTTTCTTTTCCGCACATTCCCTTAATGGTACAGCCTTCGTTTTTGGCGGCTTCCTGACATTGAAAACAAAACATGTTACATTCTCCTTTGGTTATGGTGAAAGACAATCAATCTTTTACATCTCATATTAATTCTCATCTTTACATCTTGAATTGAACTTACTATAGAGAGAGATATAAAACCTTGATCTGGATCAAGTTACAAACTTTTTTTTGTACTTTTTTAAAAAAATAAATGGATATCGGTTAGGAAATTTATGGGAGCAATATACCATTAATATATTAAAAACAATACCGCTTTTCTCGGGACTTTCAACCCCCCTGCTTGAAAAAATCCAGGCCATTGCTCTTGAGCGCCCCTTTAATAAGGG
>Ga0307987_1001384_pt1 | contig 13284 bp, 14 predicted proteins | sample EllFjometagen181_FD_203157 | JGI IMG/M metagenome (GOLD analysis project Ga0307987, IMG submission 203157) | Marine microbial communities from Ellis Fjord, Antarctic Ocean - #181 | ecosystem: Environmental > Aquatic > Marine > Unclassified | place: Southern Ocean | collected 2014-10-08
AAGTAAATTAATCAGCGAATTTGAGAGTAATGAATTAGATCTTATGTTTGCAGTAGTTCCTGTTGAATATAATCCTTCTGGGGGTAAAATTGTTGTTGATGGAGGTGTGAAGGGGATACTTGAGGATGTTGATATTAAAAAGGCACAGATATATTTAGAGTTGTTAAACAAACTGAATGAGGGAATACCTTTTAATCTTGATAAGTATATAAAAGAGATATCTGCTAATGTTATTACATCTGAGAGAAAGAGAAACAAGGTACTTGATCAGATGAGTGATGTGTTTGATCATATTCGGGCAAACGATATCTCTAATGCTAAATCTTTATTAGAAAAGGGTGCTAGACTGTTGCTAGGTGATGTTTCTTATACTCCAAGCGAGGTTTTGTCATCATCATTATATGTTAATGCAGCGGTATATTTGTTTAAATCATCTGCATTTGAATATGGATTGGAAAAGATATCATCAGATAATGCGCAGGGAGAAGAATATTTAACTGACGTAATTAATGCTGTGTGTTGTAATCCAGATTATAAAGTTGATATATTAAGGGTTGATAATCAAGAAGATATTTTGACGTATAATAATGTATCTGAGCTTATAAAGATTCAGGAAATTTTATCCACAAGCAAAAAAGAGTATATGATACCATTAGACAAATATAAGTTTGTTGAGGAGTGGCTGATTTTATTTAGAGAAAAGAGTGAACCGTTATTAAACACGCTTACTGATATATATGGGGATGATTCTGAGTTGATTGATAACAGAATATCTGCATATATAGAAGTATTAGAAAAATTCAGAGAATCATATGGATCAAAAAAGGTTGTTATATCTAGAGCACCTGGCAGGGTGAATTTGATGGGTCGTCATGTTGAGCATAGAGGTGGATGTGTAAATGTTATTTCGATAAACAAAGAGATGATATGTGTCGGGGCTCCTAATGAAGAAGGCAATGTCAATATAACCAATACCGATAGTGATTTTGATGATAAAAGTTTTAACATATCAGATCATTTTCGAGATGTTACATGGGAAGACTGGTTGGATTTTCTGGATAATGATAGGATTATCAAGTTAGTTAATGATTCGCGAGGTGACTGGATAAATTATGTTAAGGCACCAATACTTAAGCTTCAACATGACTTTAAAGATCAACAACTATCGGGTATGGATCTTGCGTATACAGGAGATATACCAGTGTCAGCAGGTTTGTCAAGTTCTTCGGCAGTTGTAGTATCGACCGCAGAGGTAACTGTGACAATAAACAACTTTGATGTTAAACCACATGATTTTGTTGACTTATGTGGTAAGGGAGAGTGGTTTGTTGGTTCACGTGGCGGCGCTGGGGATCATGCTGCAATGAAATTTGGTGAGAGGGGCTATATAACATCGTTAGGATTTTCTCCATTTGGATATAGGGAGTCATTTCCTTTTCCAGAAGGATATCAGCTGATAATTGCAAACTCATATGTTAAGGCAAATAAGACAACAAATGCAAAGGATAGTTTTAATCAGCGAATAGCATCCTATGAATTTGGTTTTATGATGTTAAAAGATAGATATAAACAGTATGCAGACAAACTACATTATCTAAGGGATATTAATCCAGAAAATTTAGAGGTAAAGCAGAGTAAAATATATGAGATGATTTTATCACTGCCGGATAAGATTAGACCAGATGATGTATATTCTATGATATCAGAAGAAAATCATCCTGATATAAAAAGAATTTTGAAGACACATAATCCACCAGATGTATATTATATTCGTTCAGTAATGATGTTTGGTGTTGCAGAATGTAGAAGGTCATTTATGTGTAGTCAACTGCTTAAAGAAAAAGACTTTAAGAAGTTTGGGCAGATGATGAAGATTAGTCATAATGGAGACAGGGTGTTTGACACAATCAATAATTGTGATTATGATTGGTCGATTAGCGATGAGGAAATTCATTTGCTCGTTGATTTATTAAGGAGTGAAGATTTTTATAAAGTAAATGATGCACAGTTGCACAATCAGCCAGGTGGTTATGCTTGTTCTACCAAGGAGATTGACTATATTGTTGATACTGTTAATCAGATAGATGGTGTGATTGGAGCACAACTTGCTGGAGCTGGTTTGGGAGGCTGCGTTATGATTCTTGTGAAGGAATATAGTGTGAATGAGGTCATCAATGTGTTAAATGAAAAGTATTATCGGCCAAATGGTTTAGAGGATGGAACGACGGTTTGTATTCCGGTGAAGGGGTCGGGGGTTATTGAATGTTGAATGCTGAATGCTGAAAATGGGGAAATGGGGAGGGGCTAGGCAGGCCTAGCCCGTACAGTGGGGAATGGGAGCGGGGGGGAGGATTCCGCTGTAGCGGAAGGGAATCCATGCTTCGCCTGAAGGCTACGCAGGACTAGCGGGGGGGATTCCGCTGTAGCGGAAGAGAACAAAGGGCGAAAGATTTTTCGCCCGTACGAAAGAGGTTGAGATGCTGAATAATATAGTTAAGCGGGATGGGACGGTTGTTGCATATAATAGGGAGCGCATTGAGAGTGCGGTTTTTCGTGCGGCTGTGTCTAATAAGGTTGAGATTCCTAAGGAATTTGCGGATATAGTTTCTTTAGATGTTGAGAGTCGTTTGCGGGAAACGTATTCAGAGAATGACATACCTACAGTTGAGGACATTCAGGATATTGTTGAGCAGGTTTTAATGGAGATGGGGCAGGTTGTTGTTGCAAGAGATTACATATTGTATAGAAATCAGAGGGCGATGGAGCGGGCAGCGAGGGCATATGATTTTCAGGTTACTGATATGGTGCCATATAAGAAGATTTATGAGGTGCTTTATTGGAATATGGAGAATAAGTGTACCAATATTGCTGAATTAAACAAGATTATTGCAGATGGTAAATTTCCTGATTTTATAAATGCTTGTGAGAGTAGGTATGACAATGAGGTTAAGCAGGCTGCGAATTTGATTGTTGAAAGAGCATTGAAGTTAAGATTGATTATTGTCGCGGGTCCATCGTCGTCCGGCAAGACAACTACAGCCACCAAGCTGGAAAATCAGCTAAAGATGTCAGGTTTAAAAGTGAAGACAATGAATCTGGATCATTATTTCTTTGATAAATTGACACATCCCTGCGATGAGTTTGGAGACTTTGATTATGAACAACCAAAGGCATTGGATCTTGAATTGATTTCTAATCATTTGGGTGAACTTGTTAAAGGAAACACAATTTTTATGCCTGAATATGATTTTGAGACTGGTATTAGGAAATTGGATGCCAAGGAGTTTTCTATTGATGAAGATGAACTGATTTTGATTGATAGTCTTCATGGTCTGCATGCCGAGATGACTGCATCGATTTCAAATGAAAATAAATTTAGAGTATATATTGAGTGTCTGGGGCAGTTTAGAGATTTGGAAGGCAATTTTTTAAGGTGGTCAGATAATAGATTGCTGCGGCGGATGAGCAGGGACAGTATATCTAGGAACACGGATATTAATGGTACTTTAACTCATTGGCATTATGTGCGAAAGAGTGAGCTGCAATATATTATTCCTTACATACATGAGGCGGATGCAATAATTAACACTGCTCTACCGTATGAATTTGCATTTTGGAAGCGATATCTTTTTGAGGAGTTGGAGGGGTTAAAGTTGTTGTATGTTGATGAGCCGAAGAGGCTTGATGCACATATCAGGGTTAATAGGGTATATAATTTCTTGAAATGTGTTGAGCCGGTAGGGGAATATGTTGTTGTTCCGGCGGGGGCGCTGATTCGGGAATTCATTTTTAATTGAAAATTAAAGATGAGAAAGAGGGCGGACACAAGGCCCGCCCGTACGGAGGGGGATTCGTTGGTCGTTGGTCGTTGATCGGGAAGAGGGGGCGAGGCAGGCCTAGCCCGTACAGTGGGGAATGGGAGGGAAATGAGGGAAATTGCAAGTGAGCGAGTTGGGGAAAATTGAGGATGGAGAAGAAATGAGAGAGAAGATTATATTAGATACAGATATGCTGACTGATTGTGATGATTTGGCTGCGATGGCTATATTGCATAAGTTGGCTGATTATGGAGAGGTTGATATTTTGGCTACGGTTGTATCGTCCAAGCATCCAAAGTCTGCAGCAGTTGTGGATGTTGTAAATTGTTATTACGGCAGGGGGAATATGCCTATTGGTGCACCAAAAAATGGTGCTGGGGTTTATAAGGGGCATTCTGTGTTTTTAGAGCCAGTCTCCAATGAGTTTCCCCATTCAGTTATGACAAATGAGACCGTCCCAGATGCGGTGTATGTTTATAGAGAAGTTTTGTCAAAAGCTGCGGACAGTTCAGTTGTTATTGTTACCATTGGATATATGTCAAATCTTGCTGTTCTTTTGAAAAGTGAACCTGATGGTTTTTCGGAGCTTAATGGTTGCGATCTTGTTGAGCAAAAGGTTAAGCATTGGGTCTGCATGGGCGGCAATTTTCCAGTTGACTCTGCCGGTGATAATGTTAATTTTACTAGAGATGGTGAAGCAGCATTTTATGCAATCAATAATTGGCCGGGGGAGATAATATTTGTTGGACGTGAGATTGGGCACAATATTTTTATTGGTGACCGATTTAGGTCGATGGATGAGAGCAATCCGGTAAGGCGAGCGTATCAGCTGCATCGAGAGAAGGCTGGTAAGAGCGATTGGAATCATCATACTGCCGATCCATGCACAATTCTTTTTGCAGTTAGGGGATTGCGTGATTACTGGACGATGAGTGAGTATGGTTATCTTGATTTGAAAGAGGATTGTAGTTTTGAGTGGGTTGAGAGTCCTGATGGCAATCAGAGGTATGTTTTTCAGAAGATGGATAGGGGGTTGCTTGGGGAGATTATGGAGGAGGTTTTGATTAAATGAATATCCAATGATGAAGGGAAGATACCCCTCCCACCTCGCACGCGAGGTGACCTCCCCTAAATTAGGGGAGGAGCACTTGCAAGCTGGAAGCGTGCGTTACCTTGGAGGAGAGCAAGAGGGGCGAGGCAGGCCTGGCCCGTATGGGAAGAAAATGAAGAATTGGGCGGACATGAAGCCCGCCAGGACAAAAAAGGGCGAAATATTTTTCGTCCTTACGGGGGGAAGAGGGCGAAAGATTTTTCGCCCCTACGAGAGGATTTGTTCGATTTGCTGGAGTTCTTTGGGGGATAGTTCGAGGTTGTCTTGAATTGCGACAATGTCTTCAATTTGACTAACCTTGCTTGCACCAATTAGAGCAGAGGTTACTGCTTTATGACGTAGAACCCAAATGATTGCAAGCTGTGCAAGAGTTTGATTTCTTGCTTCAGCAATTTCATTGAGTTTTCTGATTTTATCAAGGTTGGATTCAGACAATGAACTTTCGTTTAGGAATCCATGAGGCTTTGCGATTCTAGAGTCTTTTGGGATGCCATTTAGGTATTTGTTTGTAAGCAATCCTTGTGATAGAGGGGAGAATACAATTGATCCCATGTTATGCTCGTCCAGAGTGTCCAGTAGACCATCTTCAATCCAACGATTAAACATGTTGTATGATGGTTGGTGAATTATGCATGGAGTTCCAAGTTCTTTAAGAATTTTAATTGCTTCTGCAGTTTTTTCTGGACTGTAAGATGAAATTCCAACATATAGAGCTTTACCAGATTTTACAATATGGTCAAGAGCGCCCATTGTTTCTTCAAGAGGCGTTTCCGAATCAAATCTATGGCTATAGAATATGTCAACATAGTCGATATTCATTCTTTTAAGGCTTTGATCAAGGCTTGAGATTAGATACTTTCTTGATCCGCCGTCGCCATATGGTCCAGGCCACATTCTGTAGCCAGCTTTTGATGAGATAATCATTTCGTCACGATAGACAGATAATCCATCAGAAAGAATTTTGCCAAATGTTTCTTCTGCTGATCCTGGAGGTGGGCCATAGTTGTTTGCAAGGTCAAAATGAGTTATGCCGAGGTCGAATGCGCGGTATATCATTTTTTTTGAGTTTTCGAGAGTGTCGACACCACCAAAGTTGTGCCAGAGTCCTAGTGAGATTATGGGGAGTAATAGGCCACTGTTGCCGCATCTTTTGTAGGTCATGTTGTCATAACGAGTTTTGTTTGGTTTGTACATTTTGTTTTCCTTCTGTTATTAATTTGTTGTTTTTTTGAGACGCGATAAATCTCGTCTTTACAAGCATGGACTCAGTGACGAAGTGACTCAGTGACTCAGGATGGGCAGACACACAGAAAGGGTAAATGGTAAATGGTAAAGGGTAAACTGTGGTGTTGCTTCGCAACCTATTTAATAAAGAACAGCGGAGCTTTCCGACATTAACGGACGCCAGAGATGGCGTCCCTCCCAGAGGGCAGATATGGAATCTGCCCCTACATCATTTTTAATTGTCAATTATCAATTGATTTTACAAGACCATTCCGGTTGCTTCTAGGAGGTCTTTGGCAATTGTGAATATTTTGTCGAATCCTGAAATTTTGAAGAGGTGCATGATGTTATCATTTGCAGCAGTGATAACGGTTTTACCTCCGCGAGCTTTAGTTTCTTTTGTTAGTTTGAGAAGACCTCTGAGTCCTGCGCTGCTGAGGTATTCAACATTTTCAAAGTCCAGGATAAATGATGATTCTCCATCATTTAGAAGGCGTTGTATATGGTTGTCAAATACTGGTAGGGTTTCGGCATCGATTCTGCCACCAAGAGATACAACTATGGTTGAGCCAATTCGGCTATGTTCGAATGTCATCATTGTTCTGGATTCCTTTTTTGTTTTGTATTAGCAACAATTTGTTTCATATGATAGACAATATTTTGTTTGTTTTCAAACAAAAAGAACGATTTTTTGAGGAAAATCATTTTGGGCAGATATGGAATCTGCCCCTGCCGGGAGGTGGGCGGACGCAGGGCCCGCCCGTACGGGGGGGGGGAGATTCCGCTGTAGCGGAAGAGAACGGGGGAAGTGGGAGAAGTTGCAAGTGCGAGAGTGCGAGAGTTGGGGAGGGGAACAGTTGGGAAGTTAAGAACAGTTGGGAAGTTAAGAACAGTTGGGAAGTGCGTGAGTGCGAGAGTGCGAGAGTTGGGGAGGTGAACAGTTGGGAAGTGGGAGAAGTTGCAAGTGCGTAAGTGCGCGAGTTGGGGGAAATGGGGGGAAGGGAAAATGAATATCCAATATCCAACACTCAATATCCAATGATGAAGGAGGGGAAGAAAGGGATAAGGGGAATTGGAAAGGAGAAAATGAGAAGATGGGGACGAGATGCGTCTCGCCCGTACAGGGGGGAGAAAATGGAATTGCAATTTTTGTTTTGTTTTGTTATTATATATCAATATTAAGAAAGTTGACATTATATGAGCTATTCAAAGGAGTAATTATGAGTAAGTTTAAGATACCAGAACGTTTCAATGCAGTCACAGCAACAGATGTTGAGAAGAAGTTATTATCATTAATTCAGAGGGAAAAGCCGGACAGGATGATATGTGATTTTTCTGAGACGGTATATATGTCTAGTGCTGGTTTAAGGGTTATGTTGGTTGTTTCAAAGAAGATGAAGGCGATCGATGGAGAGTCAATCTTCTGTGGGGTACACCCTGAAGTATTTAGTATTTTCAAGATGGCAGGTTTTACACATGTTCTTAATATTCAGCAAGAGGATGTTGAAAAATGAAAGTTATTGGGTTGCTGATTTTTTTATTTTGTATAGCAGTTAGTGCTGATCAAAAAGTTACAATGGTTTTGCAGTGGGAGCATCAGAGTCAATTTGCTGGTTATTACATGGCCTTGGAAAAAGGTTTTTATATCGAAGAAGGGCTTGATGTGACAGTTCTTCGAGGAGGTTCAGATGTGAATCCATTTGAAATGCTTGAAAAAGGCAAAGCAGATTTTTGTTCGGCCATGCTTGCACCAGTTTTAATGATGTCCAAAGAAGAGATCAAATTTTGTTTACTTGCCCAGTTAATAAATAGTTCAACGCTTAGTTTAGTTGCCTGGAAGGATGCTTCCGATGGCTCAACCATTAGTGATCCAACAGATCTTGATGGAAAGAAAGTGGCGATCTGGGAATCTTTTCGAGCACCATATAAAGCAATGTTTGATTATTATGGTATTACTCCTAATATTGTCCCACAGTACTACTCTTTTTCGCTTTTTGCCCAGCGTGGGGTAGATGCCTGTTCTGCCATGATGTATAACGAATATCATTCACTACTACAGCTTGGAGTTGGTGAGGATGAGATAGTAGTTTTCAAATTTAATGAATTAGGAATGAATTTTCCTGAAGACGGCATCTATTGTCTGAAGGAGAAAGAGGAGAGTTGCCCTGAAGTTTGTTCTGCATTTGTCAGAGCAAGTCTGAAAGGTTGGGCATATGCTAGGGATCATGAAGAAGAGACACTAGATGTTGTTATGGGATATATTAAAAAGGCAAAGTTACCGACCAATCGTCCACATATGAAATGGATGCTTGACACTGTTTTGGAAGCAATATATCCATCAGAGGGGGAGAGTTGGAAGGTTGGCAAATTAAGTGAGAAGTCATTTAACGAATCAATTTCAATACTAAATATTACAAATGATATATCTTATGAACTATTTACTTCAAAGGAGGCTTGTGATGTTCAAGATTAGGGCTTCTCTTTTTCTGAAATTTGCATTTTTCATTATTTTTGGTGCTGGCATAGTGCTTTTAATCTTGGTAAAAGTAAATAGTTCTATGATGCGAGAGATGTTGTTAGAAAGCAGGGGAGATTACTATACCGCATTGGCGTTAAATGCAGCGAACAAAATTGACAAATCTTTTAGTATTGCGTGTAAAGATGTTGATGAAGCAGCTTTAATTTTTCAGAATCAAGAAATTACCCGTGATAATGCTACTGCGTTAATGCAGAGAATAATTAAGAATAATGATTCCGTTTTTGGTAGTGCAATAGCTTTGGCACCGGACATGGATTTTGAATCGACAGGATATCAGATTTTATATACTTGGAAGGATGATTATGGCAATATAGATATGATTGATCGATTGAATACTTTAAAAGATTATCAGAGTGATTGGTTTTATCTTCCTCAGTATTTAGGAAAACCTCTATGGTGTGAGCTTTACAATGACTTTGAAACAGGAATGTTAATGACTACTTATTCCGTTCCTGTGTTTGTAGATGGCAAATTACAAGCAGTAATAACGTGCGATTTAACAGTTGAGCATATTGATAGTCTTTTATCATATTTAAATGTTGGCGAGAAGACAGAATCTATTCTTGTTTCTGACAATGGTCGCTTTATTATTCATCCCAAGAAGGAGTGGATAATGACAGAGACTTTTTATAGTTTAGCGGAGCAATCAGAGAACGTCGAGCAGCAAGATGTTCTAAAAAAGATAGCACATGATATACGAGTGAAATCCTCATCGTTATATCGTTATTACAGTCCATCATTGGAAGAGACAGTCTGGTTTTATTTTAATCACATACCTTCAACCGGATGGGTAGTTGGGTTTATTGTTCCTGAATCAGAGATTTTAGCACCAATTCATGTGATGAATAATAAGATGGCTATAGCAGCAATATTTGGTATTTTTCTTCTTTTTATTCCAGCGCTTCTAATTTCTTTAAGCATAACCAGGCCATTACGTCAAATTTGCCATGCAACTAGTATAATATCAACGGGAGACTTTGATTTTTCACTACCACATACTAAACGTACAGATGAGATTGGTCGTCTTATTGAAGATTTTGGCCGGATGCGAGACAATTTGAAAGAGTATATGACAAATCTTGCAATTAAAACGGCGGAGAAGGAGAAGATATCGAGCGAACTGGCAATTGCTGAAGAGATTCAACATAGTATTCTTCCAAAACTATTTCCGCCATTTCCTAAAAGGGCTGGTCTTGATATTTTTGCCATACTTCATTCAGCGAGGGAAGTTGGAGGAGATCTTTATGATTTCACACTTTTAGATGAGAATCATTTATATATAACGATTGGAGATGTTTCAGGTAAGGGAGTTCCTGCCTCACTCTTTATGGCAGTTGGTAAAACACTTATGAAGTCAACTATTCAGGCTGTAAGAGATCCTGCTAAAGCACTTATTCATGTAAATAATGAGCTTGCAGATGGAAATGATTCATGTATGTTTATTACATTGTTCTGTGGTATTCTTAATTTAGAGACAAATGAGCTTATTTATTCAAATGCCGGGCACAATCCACCGTTACTTGTGAAGAGTGGAACACCTGAGTTTTTTCCAGATGCTTGCACTCCACCGCTAGCTGCAATGGAAGATATTGAGTTTACGAATGAGTCAATGTTTCTTGAGGATGGCATGCAGCTATTACTTTACACAGATGGTGTAACAGAGGCTATGAACCGAGAAGAGGTATTGTTTGATGAAGAAAGACTTGTTAAGGTTGTGTCTGAAAATCCAACTAAAACAGCAGAAAAGAGAATAAGTACAGTACTTAAAGCAATTCGAAAATTTGCAGATGGTGCAGAGCAGTATGATGATATCACTATGCTTTGTATTTCTAATCAGCGTCAGCAGGAACATATTATGAGCGAGAATTCACCTACGTCAGCATTAGTGTTGACGAACCGACGAGAGGAATTTGCTAGAATAGTCACATGGCTAGAAAATTTGAGCGAAGAGTTAAAGTGGGGTCCTGGTTTACTTATGCAGCTAAATCTTGTTTTAGAAGAGTGGATTGTTAACGTGATTTCTTATGGTTTTCCTACGGATGAGTCTGTTCACGAGATAGAGATAAGGTTATGGCAGTCAGAGAATGAGATAAAGCTTGAGGTAATTGATGATGGAGTTGCTTTTGATCCTACAGAAAGAGAGAAGCCGGATATTGAAGTTCCTTTAGAGGAGCGTGAGCTTGGTGGTCTTGGAATTCATTTTATTAAAGAGACGACGGACAAGTTTACGTATGAGCGAAAAGGTGGGTTAAATGTTATTAGGATGGTTAAAGAGCTGAGCTCTTAGTGGGTAGTTCACAGTGAGTAGTGTATAGTTGTTCTACGAGGTTAGGAAAGTTCCGCTTTGGCGGAAGGCTACGCAGGACAGGGAAGGGGCGAGGCAGGCCTAGCCCGTACAGTGGGGAGAAAGTGTAAATGGCAAATTAGTGGATTCCGCGCCGAGGCGACGCGGCTACAGAGAAGAGAACATAGTGGCGCAAGATTTTTCGCCCGTACGAGGATAAATATATAAAATGAAGGGTTATGGTATTAAATGATTCCGATAGATGAGCTTTTAGAGAAATATGCAGATTTAGAGATTAAGGTTCACAAATATGTGAATGAAATTTCTGGAGATTACTGTTGTGGTTGTACGACGCCATGTTGTCATTCACGTCATTGTGTTGGTGTTACAGAGTATACCTGGTTAAGACGAGTAGCCGAGTATACTGGAGCAGAGATTCCAGAAGGGATAGCAAAAGAGGGTGATTTGTGTTTTTTATCAGAGAGCGGTTGTTTTCTTGATGCAGGTCGGCCAATTGAGTGCACATGGTATATATGCGATACACTATCTTTAAAATTAGTCAGTCCTTTGGAGCGATTTGCTTATCAAATACTTTGTACATCGTTGGGTTATGTTGTTCGAAAAGTTACCAAGGACAGAGATCTTCTAGATTTTGCTGATCTTGATGATTTAACAGTTCGTCAACGTGAAAAGATTCTTGAACGCATTGAAAAGGCAGACAGGTGTGTTGAAATTGTATTTGAACTTTTGCAGCAAAAAGACGAGCAGTTAGAGGTTGGTATTGTTGCTGAAAAGATGTTATATGTGTGTAGGGCTTTTCAATACGCATCAACAGTTGTTCGTTTTGAAGGAGAGGTTCCAAGTTTATCGAAGGTTGGGCGGGAGAAACTCACTAAGAGCTAAGAAAAAGGGGCGAGGCAGGCCTAGCCCTTACTGTGGGGATTCCGCTGTAGCGGAAGAGAACGAGGAAAAGGGGAATGAATATCCAATATCGAACAAGGAATATCCAATGATGAAGGGAAGATACCCCTCCGTCAGGCTGTGCCTGACACCTCCCCTAATTTAGGGGAGCCAGATTCCGCTTTGGCGGAAGAGAACGGGGAAGGAGCACTTGCAAGTTGCAAGTGCGCGAGTTGGCAAGTGCGCGAGTTGGGGATTGAAGAGGGAGAAGTGCGAAAGTGCGCGAGTTGCCAAGTGCGCGAGTTGGGAATTGAAGAGGGAGAAGTGCGAAAGTGCGGAAATGCGGAAGTTCGCGAGTTGGGAATTGAAGAGGGAGAAGTGCGAAAGTGCGCGAGTTGCCAAGTGCGCGAGTTGGGAATTGAAGAGGGAGAAGTGCGAAAGTGCGGAAATGCGGAAGTTCGCGAGTTGGGGAATTGAAGAGGGAGAAGTGCGAAAGTGCGGAAATGCGGAAGTTCGCGAGTTGGGAATTGAAGAGGGACGAGGAAGGAAGGAAAAGGGAGAAGTGCGAAAGTGCGCGAGTTGCCAAGTGCGAGAGTTGGGGAATTGAAGAGGGATGAGGAAGAAAGGAAAAGGGAGAAGTGCGAAAGTGCGCGAGTTGCCAAGTGCGAGAGTTGGGGAATTGAAGAGGGATGAGGAAGAAAGGAAAGGGGAAGACGGAAAAGAAGGGACATCCGCGCCGAGGCGACGCGGCTACAAGGGAAGATTGGTATATTTGCCAAATCTTCCCATTTTTTTTAAAAAAAAGGGGCTTGAAAAGCAAATGGTTGACAGGACCGGCTAAAACTGGTATTCTTTTGGCACTTTTAGCAACAAGCTAGCGGTATGATTTTATTATTAGTATAGTAAGAGAGGATAAAAAGATGGCAATAAAATTAAAACCCAGAGACAAGGTAGTGAATTGGATTAATGAACAAGTTTCTGGTCAATTTTTGAGGGATGGAGAGAATCTACCATCAGAGAGAAGTTTATCAGAAGAGCTTGGAGTTTCGCGAACAGCAGTTCGAGGAGCGTTGGATTATTTAGAAGATAGAGGAGATCTTGTTTCGACAGGTCAAGGCAAAGCAAGAAGAATATCAAATGGGAGGGTTAAAGTTATGGCAAAGAAAAAAGTTTTAGAGAGAAAACTATTTGGAACAGATGGAATTAGAGGAACAGCGAATGAGTATCCAATAATACCAGAAGTTGCATTAAAGGTAGGTAAGGCTATTGCAGCAGAGTTTCGGTCAGCGGGTCACAACAATAATGTTGTAATAGGAAAAGATACCAGATTGTCAGGATATATGCTTGAGACGGCATTGACTAGCGGATTGGTATCAATGGGGATGAATGTTTTATTGGTTGGACCAGT
>Ga0307987_1001385_pt1 | contig 13277 bp, 15 predicted proteins | sample EllFjometagen181_FD_203157 | JGI IMG/M metagenome (GOLD analysis project Ga0307987, IMG submission 203157) | Marine microbial communities from Ellis Fjord, Antarctic Ocean - #181 | ecosystem: Environmental > Aquatic > Marine > Unclassified | place: Southern Ocean | collected 2014-10-08
ATTTCCAGACTTGCAACTGTAATGTTTTTTCCATTATAGTTTACATTTTCAAAATACCTACCTGGATATACCAGAATTGTATCACTATGAACAGAAGCATTGATTCCTTCCTGGATGGTTGTGAAGTTGCCGGTGCCGTCTTGTTTAATGTGCCAGGTTGTGGAGTTTAACAACGAACAAAAACAAACAAAAAAGAACAAAAAAATAAGTCTGGATTTCAAAAAACCCCCTTTTGTTCCCCCTTTCGAAGGGGGACTGTTAACACAATTGCGTTCGCAAGTTCAACTTGCAAACGAGTTTGTCGGTCATCCTCAGCTTGACTGGGGATCTCAGATTCACAATTCCCATTTCCGTCAAAAGCCGGAAACGGTTAACGATATGGCAATAATTTAATCACAAACAGTTTGTTGTATCGCAACGTTTACGTTGCGCTTATCATCGACGTACAACGTCGATATACTTTCGAATCCAACTTGATTTTAATCATTACATATCCCACTTTCTAAAACTGCTATGTTGTTTTTTTCTGTAAAGAGTAAAATTGTTTCACAGCCTTAGAATTCAATACAAATTAAATTATTTGACACGGGCTCACTCATATTCACAGAGTGGTACTCGAAGATAATCGAGTACATTATGAAGAATATAGAAATAATAGTTTCTGGTAGAGTTCAAGGAGTATGTTACCGTGCATTTGTTATGCACAAAGCAAACGAACTCAATATAAAAGGGTATACGGCGAATCTGATGAATGGAAGTGTAAAGGTAATTGCAGTTGGGGAAGAAAGTGTTTTGAAGCTTTTTATCAATATGCTAAAAGAAGGTCCTTCTATGGCAAGAGTTGATGATATTCATTCCACTGAAATAATTGTCGGTAATGAATTTCAAGATTTCAGTATCAAGTATTAGGTTGCGAAAAAAGAATTATATGATTATCAAAAAAGAAATATTGCAAATCCTTATTATCTGCATGTCAATCTCTTTATCCTCAATTTGTATAGCGCTTTCCAGTAATCCACTTTATGTTACACCTTCTGGTGATTATCATATTGTAAAAAAGGGGGAGACCCTGCAATCTATCTCAGGGCAATATTCACTTTCTATAGAGAAAATAAAACTATTTAATAACATGACTTCAAATCGAATATTCGTAGGACAGAAGATTTTTCTTTATCCACATCCTTCTAAAAAGCAAGAATTTGTAACCCAGCGAAAGATCCCCAAAAAGGGGTATCATCTGGTCAAACCAAAAGAGTCGATTCACCGTATTGCAAAAATGTATGATCTAAGTGTTTTTGATATTCTCGACTATAATAATTTGAATACATACAAGCTTGAGCCCGGTATGAAAATAATGTTAGCTACTGGCAAAACAAAACCGGTAGAAACTTCCAAGCCACAAATAGAACCAACAAAACAGAAAACACCAAAAACGGGAAAACCAATTCCCACACACCCCACTATTACAAAACCAAAAACAAAATTAGCTTTACCTTTAAATGGTACGATTACATCAGAATTTGGATTACGTAATGGAAGACCTCACAAGGGAATAGACATAGCCGCTGATAAAGGAAATCCCATTCATGCAGCGCTTAAAGGGAAAGTTGTGTATTCTGGGACTCAACGTGGATATGGTAATGTGATAATTTTAGAACATGACAATTATGTAATGACTGTTTATGCACACAATGAAGCGAATCTTGTAAGATTGGGTGAGATTATATACAAAGGACAACCTATTGCAACCGTTGGTCAAACTGGGACAGCAACGGGTCCGCATCTTCACTTTGAATATAGAGTAAAAGGAAAGGCTATAAATCCACGAAAAGTTCTTCCTGGATTTTAGCATTGAATATAATTATGGTAGATAAAGATAAATTTCTAAAAATCGGAGAAGTGGCAAAGCAGCTTAGTATTCATGATCAAACAATTAGGATGTATGAACGCAAGGGTTTGATAAAGCCGACTAGATCTGAGCATAACACAAGACTTTTTACACGTAATGATATTACGAAGGTCACAACTATAATAACTTTAACACTTGAACTAGGCATGAATCTTTCGGGAGTGAAGATCGTTTTTTCATTAGCAAAAAAGCTTAATATGAATGATGATGAATTACTTGATTTTATTTATGACCATATTAATGAGTTTCAGGTTTAAGGTATATTATATAGGATGAATATGACAAAATTAAATGCAAGAGATGAAGTGCATAAAAGACTGATAATCAATGTTCCGTTAATCTTATTGATTCGGTTAGAACTAAAATAGGAATAAAAAATGGCAGAGAATATTTTTAATGATAAAGCATTACAAACATATCTCAATGAGATAGCAGAGATAGTACCATTAACCAGAGAAAAAGAGCACGCATTGGCCATAAAAGCACAAAAAGGTGATCAGGCTGCAATAGAAAAACTTGTAACTTCAAACCTAAAATTTGTTGTTAAAATTGCCGCGAAATATCAAAATCGAGGACTAACCCTTTCTGAACTTATCAGTGAAGGGAATATGGGCCTGATAAAAGCAATAGATAAATTCGATCCGGGGCTGCATAATAAACTTATTTCTTATGCTGTTTGGTGGATTCGTCAAAAGATTCTATTTGCACTTGCAGAGAAGACTTCAGTTATTAGAATGCCGCTTGGTAAAGCAACTCAAGCTAATAAAATAAAATATGCCAAAGATAAAGTATTCAGTGAAACCGGACAACAGGCAACAATCGAAGAAATTTCGGAAATAACAGAATTAGATGAGAACATAATAAAAAAAGTGAGCGCTCGAAACAAGAATGCGCTCTCAATTGATAATGCCGATTTTTCTAGAAATAGTAGTAATGTAGCACTTAGCGATCTGTTAACAGATAGAAGTGGAATCGACCCGAAAACATTGTATTATCGCGAGAAAGTAGAGGAGAGTATTGATAAATCAATAAACACTCTTGGCTCTCGTGAAGCTTATATTGTGAAACAATATTTTGGGTTAGAAGGCGGTAGAACCAAGAACTTTGCACAGATTGGGGAAGAACTGGGATTATCCAGAGAACGCGTAAGACAGATTCAAAAAGCTACACTAAAAAAGATATTAGAAGATTCATACAGCGAAATTGATAACGATTTTGATAATTTATTAAGTAGTTAACACAATCTTAGTATGAGAATATTAAGATCTATATCTCCTCATTCTCCAGAATAATTTCCTTACTTCTCGTTCCCAATCCCTTTATCCCTCGTTCTACTCCTCGTTCCCAAACTTTCAACTATCCTCGTTCCCAAACTTTCAACTATCCTCGTTCACAAACCCCTGTTTGGGAACGTATCCAAAGTCCTCTTTGACAAAACATTACTCTCCATAATCTTCCATTCCCTATTTATCATCCAACACATCAACTTTAAACGGACATTCTAAATCGTACAAATTCCTGGCACTGGAATAATACCAGTCTCTATCTTCAAGAACCAATCCTCGCTTAACTGGATTATTATGAATGTATTCAGCCTTTTGATTGAACATTTTTTTACCTTGAATCAATTTTGGATGGCTTCCTTCTTCCCAGAACTGAAAAGTTGATTTTATTTTATGTGACTTTTTGAAATATTTCATTAAAGATTTGATCCAATGTCTTGAATCGTTTTCTAATAATATCAATATTTGTTTTGCGGTGTATTTTTTGAAATCCTGAACCGCTTTACTGATATCTTCATTATGAGACATTATTGCATGAACATGGTTATCCATTATTACATAATTAAAAATCTTTAATCCTCGTTTCTGACGATAAAACTCAAAATTTTCGATAATAACGTCACAGTATTTTGAGTTAGTGAAGACAGGAATTTTTTCTAAAACAGTAAACGTAAGAAAATAGAGTGAATTTTTAGAATCAACAAATTTGTATCGAGAGCGCATTATTGGCTCCTTTTTTAAACTGTGGTTTCTATTTTTTTTGTTTGGGAATGTCGAACCTTACATCTCTTTATCTTCTATAATAATATCCTCTAATGTTCCATCTTTAGTAATTTTAACATTACCAATTATCTCAACATTTTTACCAAAATAAACATCTTCAGAAATAATTAAACTTCTACACTTTTTTAAAGAGGGAATTCCACTTTTAAATCGTTTTTCAAAATTATTAATGTCTTTATAAAATTCATCACGCAATTCGATATGGGGAACTTTTGCATATTCATTTACTAATTTCAATTTGAAATCTGATGTGAGTTCATAAGCATCACTTAAAATTGCTAACATGTCATTTGTTTTTTTTACTGGCACAAACCTATCTCTATTAACAATTATAGCTTGAGAATTTTTGAAAACACTTATCGCTGCACCCATAGCTGATTCAACCTGATAAACTTTTTCTCCCTCAACTTCTTTTTTATTCAATATTATTGTAAGTGGAAGCAGATATCTAGTCTCATACAGACGTTGTTTTACCACTTTCAAATTTATCCAAAGATTATTCGTATTAAAATAAGAATATCTATCAATATCTTGAAAATTTTCAACTTCATCATCAGGGCATTGCGCTGTTTCCCTGAGCATAAGTTGTCCTTTTTTTGTTTGTGCCAAGTGCCCACCTTTTTTATCCATTTCCGTTCTTTTGCAAACTTCCATCAGAAAAGGCAGCTTTTCAATAGCAAAATGAGCTAATATCTTTTCCTCAATTACAGCACCAAGATTATCTGAATTAGAAATAAACGCATATTCAAAACCATTTGCTATTAGCTTATCCAAAACACCGGAAATTGCCAGCGCAGAATAAATTTCACCATGTCCGGGAGGATTCCAATTAAGACTGTCATTCTCATTATTTAGAGGTGAAAGATCACTCAGTTTTATTTTAGGAAATTTGTTTTGTACAAAATCAAGCGGGATAGTGGAAAGAGTTAAATTGCTGTATTTTTCTAAATAGGAGAGGGAATCTTTTTGAGTATTGAAACTGTGCATTAATATAAGTGGAATATTTTTGTCGGATTCTTTTCTCAAATGAAGAATTTGTTGAGCAATAACATCCAGAAAATTATTCTCCCCTTTAATTTTAAGAAGAGTTTTTGCTTTTTTAAGACCCATACTGGTCCCAAGTCCACCATTAAGTTTTATTACCGCAAGTTTTTCTAATGGAGGAGCCTTGGCAGCTTCGAGATCATTGTAATTTATCAGATTTTCTTTTGCCGGTGGTTCAATTTCTGTCTCGCTAAGTTTACCGGTTGCACCTTCAAGAATTTTGTAGTATGAGTTAGAAAATGATTGAATAACCAGATCTTCCAAACCTTCATTTTTCATGATCTCTACAAATTCACTTAAATAGCTTTTCATATATGCTCCTATAATTATTCAGAAATTTATCTTCTCAGCTATAGAAATATTCTTCTTCTTATTACCTTCTCTATTGCGATTTACGATCAATTCTCCCAGAAGTCCTATAGAGAAAAATTGCAGACCGATAATCATTAAAAGAGTTCCTAAATACAAGAGCGGACGATTATATAATGGTACATTAAAACCCAGCTTCATGATGGATAAATAGAGAGTGATAATGAAACCAATAATACCGAAACCAAAACCAACTCTGCCGAATAAATAGAGAGGACTGTGAATATAGCCGGTTACTAATTTTACTGTTAGCAGATCTAGAAATCCACGCAAATATCGTTCTGAGCCATATTTTGTTTTCCCAAATTCTCTTTTACGATGATGAACAGGAATTTCTGCGACTTTAAATCCTAATGAGTTAGCTAAAGCAGGAATATAACGATGCATCTCTCCATAAATATCAAGCTCGTTTATCACCTCTTTTTTATACGCTTTGTAACCACAATTATAATCATGCAATTTTAAGTTAAATGTGTCGGAGGTGACCTTATTATAAAGTTTAGAAGGCCAAGTTTTTGAGATCGGATCTCGGCGTTTAATTTTCCAACCTGTAACCATATCGTATCCTTCATCCAGCTTCTTAATGAAATGTTCAATCTCTTTAGGGTCGTCCTGAAGATCTGCGTCCATAGTGAAGATGATATCGCCTTCTGCTACATCAAATCCAACACTCAAACCGGCAGATTTTCCAAAATTTTTCCTTAGTTTTATTAGTTTTACGTTTTTAGATTCGGAAGCTAATATCTGCAAAATTGTATAGCTGTCATCCGTACTACCATCATCAATAAAAATAATCTCATATTCGTATTCTTTTACATTCTCAATAATTTCTGAGTACAATTGATTCAGGCTATCCTGTTCGTTAAAAACTGGTATCACAAATGATAATTTCATTTATCCATCCTCTTTCTAGAAAAACATATTTACAAGGCTCATCACTAATCCAGATGCTATTGGAATCTTTATATTATCGTCAATGGGAATCCTGGAAAATTCTGCAATAGTTGCAGTAACGGCTCCTGCTAAGGCAACTACCGGACCTAAAAAAAGAAGTCCGAAAACAAAACATCCGATAAAACAGGCTAGGCTCCCCTCTAAGCTTTTTGCAGTATTGAATAATTTTCTTTTACCGTATGGAATACCAACTAGTGCAGCTAACGTATCTCCAATTGCCAGGAATGCAAGCGAAGCAACTGCGATCTCAGCGGGGAAAAAGCCAATACACATTAATGCTGAAATCATCATGTAAGTAGCTCCGGTAAAGTTGTCAAATTCATGCTTACGAAGAAGAATTCCAACTAAGTTCAGGAATATTCGTTTCGATGTTCTATGCTCAAGGCGAACTACATCAATAATAAGTGCTATTACGGTAAGTGGTACTAAAACCAGAAACATCAGTTTCCGGTTATAATGAAAAATAAAATAGTAGGAGAGTGGCAGTAATATCAAACTTATGTGAATTAGTTTTCGATATAACTCCTTCTTCTGTTTTGAGGTCATTTCAATTTTATTTTACTCACAACAAATGATTTTGCTACATCCAGCATCAGTTTAGGATCACCTTTTACAGCTTCTGTAAATAGAGCTTTTAAGCTAAATTTATCCGAAGGTATTTTCTTACAAAAGTTTACTAAATTATTAAATCTTTCATCTGTCATAAATAGGAATTTTTCTTTCATTGAGTGCATAATTTTTTGCGTGTTTCCTAAAGTTTTGTCCCATTCTTTACGATATTTTTTTAGGAATTTTGCATCGAATCTTCCCTTTTTAATCGCTTCCGCTGCTACTTTTCCAGCTATACTTGCTGCTATCATTCCCTGAACAACTCCACCGCCAGTAATTGGGTTTACTTGACGGGCAGCATCACCGACCAACATGATATTATCTTTAACTATCTCTTCTAATGTTGCCGCAGTTGGAACACCTCCATAAACTGTATAAGTAATGGTTGCATTGGGGAATTTCTGAGCTACAAATTTATCTAAATACTCCCTTGGTCCTTTTTCGTGAGATAGATGTCCGGAAATTCCAATACCTACATTTGCAGTACTATCGGATTTCGGGAAAATCCAAATATATCCACCTGGTGAAACCTCATTTCCGAAATAAAACTCACAAGTATCTTTTTTAATATCCAAACCTGCAAGAGTATATTGTACGCAAGTATCAATATCTCTAAGAGCGACAGCTGTTTTTATTCCTGCCCATCTTCCAACGCGAGATTCTGTACCATCAGCAGCAATAACAATATCACATTTCACTTCTCTTGTTTTTCCCATATAGCGATATTTTACGCCAATAATTTTGTCGTTTTCTTTAATCAGATCAAGAGCATTTGCTTTTGTAACTAATTGTGCTCCATGCTTGGCAGCAAGCTCGCAAAGTGCAGTATCAAATATTCTACGCTCAAGAACGTATCCTATTCCATTATTGTGCATCAATGCACTTTCACCATTTGGTGAGGTAAGCATTGCAATATCTATTTGCGAGGCTATCCAGCGTTTATCAATATCAATAAATGGAGCAATACCATTATGAGAAACACCTTCTGCACAACGTACAGGAATCCCCGGTTCTCGGTCCCGTTCCAACATAAGAACAGATGCACCGTTCTCAGCTGCATATCTGGCTGCAACACTTCCTGCAGGTCCTGCTCCAATTACAACGACATCATATCTATCTTTAATCATTATTCACCTTCCTCGATAGCTTTTGCCGGGCATACTTTTAAACAGTTCAGGCAATTAGTACAAATGTTGTTATCTATCTCTACAATAAATTCTGAAACCGAGATCGCATCAACCGGACACACTGCAACGCAGGTTCCACAAATATCACATAGTTCATGTATAACTTTCATAATATCTCCATTTATAACATATATCTTTTTTCTCTGTAATCTATGGATTTAAAAGATGAATTGTTGAAAGTGAAAACGATATTATAGGGTACTTCCGGTTCCATCTTACTCTCCAATTTTTTAAATTGCATTCTTTGAACATCACGCTGAGGGAGGTAATCAATAAGTAGAAATTTTGGTTCGGGATTTCCCTGACCGAAAGGCTGTAGAAGATTATAGTCCATTTTAATATATTCGTTGAATTTATCAAGTTCTCTGCTGCTGATTACAGCATCTATATCAATTCTTTTATTCTCTTCTATTACTGCTTGTTTCAAGTTTATATATTCATTAAATTTGCTTATGAAATTATTTACTTCACTGCTTCTAATAGTAAATCCGGCAGCTTTTGCATGACCACCATATTGTATAAGATGCTCACGGGCATGAGTGAAAGCATCTACCAGATTAATGCCATTTGTGCCACGGGCTTCGCCAATAGCTATACCATTTTTGTTCTTAATAAAAACTACTGGAATTTTATGTTTCTTAGTTATAAAAGAGGCAGAATAACCCAAAAGTTCAAATGGAATTTGATGATCTAAATCCCTAAAGATAAAATGATTTTCAAAGGTTCGTGGAAGTTTTGTTCTGATATAACGACGAATGTTTTCAAGTTTTAATTCTTGATTTTTTTGTTGGTTTTGCATTTCATTGATGATTCTATCTTTTTCTTTGTTATGGGTCACAAGCAACTTCATACTTTTGTGTTCACCATTTTTTCCTCTGCCATTAGAGAGCAATTTAATAATGTAATGAATATTGTTCATTCTCTGTGAATAATTGATTCCTGGCTCTAAATAAGGGCTAAGTTTATACAGTGTGTTATCATCAAAAGTGCTCCAAGTATCCATCACTTCCTTCACAAAAATTCTATTAACACCTAATAGTGGAACCTTATCGGAGATACTGCCTACAGCCACCCAGAAGAGATAATTTCTGTCATCTGTAATTCCAGTAATTTCAGAGATTCTCTTTATTAGGAAATATACGACACCAACACCTGCTAGCATATCAAATGGGAACTTGCATTCTTGTTGTTTTGGATTAATAATTGCCAGAGCAGGAGGTAACAGATTCTCAAGAACGATATGATGATCAGTAACAATAACATCACAACCAAGTTCATTGATCTGTGTAATTGCTTTCTTGCAGGAAACACCACCATCCACCGTAATTACTAAATCAAATCTGTCATCTTTTACTTTATCAATGAAATTCTGTTGGATGCCATGACTATCTATAAGTCTATTTGGAATGTAATAAAAATGATTTTGAGAACCAAGTTTCTCCAGAAAATCATATAAAATATAGGTGGATGTTATTCCATCCACATCGTCATGCCCATAAATAATGATCTTCTCTTTTTGATGAACAGCCTCAATAATTCTGTTGGCTGCAATATCGATATCTTTGAGCAACGAATGATCCGGCAAATCGGTCATTGATGAATGGATAAAGGAATCACTGATCTTCCTGTTTTCCTTTATCTGACCAAAGATTGTATCCTCATCAGAATGCTTATAGTTCCACCTGAATTTCATAGAGTTTTTACCTGCCCTCATCCTCTTCGGGGATTTCGCGATGTTCAATTCTTTTATAACGTTTCTTAAAAATATCAAAACCGGTAATACCAAATGAGAACATTATGGATTCATCACTGATTCCATGTTTATCTACGTCTCCGCGAGTTGTATATGTAACTGCAAATTCAATTTTTTTGTTGGGAGATTTTAAGGGAATTGAGGTTCCAAAAGTGAGAGCTTTTTCAATGATCTTTTCATTATTTACTTCAAAAGGAAGTTCTCGATAATATCCACCGATCCTCAGCGGGATTTTCTCATACCATGAACCATAACCGCTAAGAGGATCATAAGCAAATCCTAAACCAAGCTTTAATGTATTCTTGTCGTAATCTTCCGTATCTTGCCACATTTGATAATGACCATCAACTGAAGTTTTATATTTTTCCATGAATTTCCAAGTAATTCCACCTGATATTTGAGCAGGTACTTCAAAATGAAAATCATCACTTAACGTATCTGCATATGGAGTATGACCATATTTGTAGGTTTCGGCTCCTTCCATTTTCACATGAGAAGAATAGGAAGCACCGAGAGAAACTTTACCGATCTTTTTTGAAAACCCAACCGTAAATCCGGGATTTTTATATATTTTCTCAATTTCGTATTTGGCATCGGTATAATCATCATCTTCAAAGTCGAGATTCCAATAACGGATGCGATGACCGAGATAATAATTCATTGATACACCAACGTTTACAATGGAACTTTTGTATGCGTACACCATATCAGCCTTGTAAAGGGATGTGCTCAATTTATTGATCTCAGAGTATTGCAAGGTATCACCAAAACTTACAGAAGGAGGACAATCAACTGCATTTTCAATATTCCCTGATGCAATTGAATTGAAGCTAAAGGCAAATCGATGTTTAGCTATTGGAATGGCTATTGTAAAATACGGCATGTAAATACCATCGTCACGAAACTCATTGTCAGAAGAATCTTTATACCACATGTATCCTAATGAAGCAGCAGTTGAGAATAATACGTTATTCGTTGATACAGCTAATGACGGATTATGAAAATTTGGATTGATCCGAAAAAGATCCGCTGATCCGGTTTCCCCCATTCCCATTCCATAAACATCATTTCCGTAATATTCAATTGGCATTCCATCGAATGAGAAGATTGAATTTCCAGTTAACAATGCAGCCATTAACAAAAAGATTAATACTATTTTGTATTTCATTATAACTCCTGAATTATATATATTATTTAACTACAACAAAAAAAAATACAATCTTTTCTTTGTCAATTTTAAGTTAGAATGTGAACGGTGATAAAGTACAAAATATTTGACAGAATATTTGATTCAGCAAATTCTTTCGATAGGTTTTAGATAGTGTAAATAGATCAGGATTGTGAGATTAAACATGAAAAAGAAGAATAATGAGTTCTGTATTGATGTGTTACCTTCGCAATGGCTGTAAGCCTTGCGAATGGTGACGTTCAAAGAAATGCAGTTCAATCATTGCGGAGGCTTTCAGCCATCCGCAAGGTTTCAGATTAACTCTTACCTACTCCGCCACAACTATTACACCGGTTCCTATTTTATTTTTGCTGTAATAATCCAGTAGCATAAAACCAAAAGCGATAGGGTAGAAGAAGATATAGTAAATGGGCAAGAGTATTGCTAATATTTTTAATTTCGAGAGAATTGAGAGTGGATATTTTAGTGCTAGCTTCCAATATATCTGCCCGAATTTTCCGTATGAATATTCAAATGAAACTATTCTAAAACCTGCTTTTGTTAGTTTGAAACAAATCTCTTCTTTGCTGTAACCGGGACGTACATGCTCTGCCGTAAACTTAGCAGATTCATCAAAATTACTGGGTGATGAGATTATCAGCTTTCCACCTTTATCAAGAACCTTTCTGAAATTCTGCAATACTTGTTCATCATCTTCAATGTGTTCAAGAATATCAATTGCAATAATAAGATCAAAGCTTTCTTTTGGCGTATAATCTAATAAGTCTGCTTGTTGAACTGTAAGCTTATCCCAGCCGAGTTTCTTGGCATAGAGTGCAAAAGAATCCATGTAATTCGTTTTAAGATCAACGGCATGGACTTTTGCTTTCTTAAACTTGTTAAGAACAAAATATGAATACTGACCAAACCCTGCTCCTGCATCATAAAATCGTAGAGATTTAACAGATGAAAAATGCCTTTTGATCTCTTTCTTAACATACCATTGCCTCAATAACAACATATCTAAGAGCAGATAAAACAACTTCCTGAAAACAGAGTATTGATCTATTATCCTAGCGAATTTATCTTTTACTCTATCGTATTGCATTATAAAATACACCTGCAAGCCCACAATCCCCCAGCAATATTAATATCTGGTTTTGTGATTATATAAACCGGATATTGAATGAGAAGTTGTTTTCGAATTTGACAATTATGGAATTCTTTAAGTAAATCACTTTCAGGGATGAATTTTACATTCTTTATGGTGGATTCTCCGCAAAGAAAAATTCCGCCATAAGGTTGTGTCATCAGTGCCATTGCCTGAATTATTCTTCCCACACATCTATAGAAAATATTAAGTGCTTCGATAGCATTTTTATCACTCTCATTTACTGCAATTCTAGCAATTTCAGAAGCATCTATTTCTTTTTTTTCGATTCCATCTAATTGTAATATTGCTTCATAAGTTTCACTTAATCCTTTCCCAGAGACAATATCCTCATAATTCAAAAAAAATCTATTAGACTTTTTTGAAAGAATGATCTCAATTATTTTTGCATGTCTCTCATCAAAAGCTGGTATTTGGATATGTTGAATTTCTGATGAAAGAACATCTTTAACCTTTTCACCAGTATGAGTTGTAAATTCAATGATGCTTGCTGTTCCAAATCCTGTTCCTGGGGCAATAACAAGTTTATTATTAATTCGATTCTTAACTGGAAAACTAGGTTTATACAAAATTTCACACTGATCGGAATTCATCTCATCTTTCTCTTCCATATCCAAAATGCCATATCCAGCCAGCTCCATATCGTTTACCATGATAGTATTATTTTTAGGAAGCCCCAAATTAATAAGATCTTCCATGAAGATTGTTGGTTTCTTTTTCCAATTTGTTATAGTTACTTCTCGATGATCTATTACTGCTCCTGCAAATCCGATTACGCAATGTGTAGGTTTAATGTTTTGTTCGATCTTATTTAAGGAAATTGTAATGAAATTTTTTAATTCCTCCTTTGAGCCAATCTTTTGTTTGTACTCTTTAGAGGAAGAATCGATTTTACCATTTATTACAATTTCTGCCTTAATGCGTGTATGTGTTCCGCCAACGTCGATAGATAGATTTATACTTTTCATGATTTGCTAAATGTAATAATCAATTTTGTGAGTCAATATAAAATAAATCAAATTATTAGAAAATATTGTGTTTATTTGC
>Ga0307987_1001387_pt1 | contig 13272 bp, 16 predicted proteins | sample EllFjometagen181_FD_203157 | JGI IMG/M metagenome (GOLD analysis project Ga0307987, IMG submission 203157) | Marine microbial communities from Ellis Fjord, Antarctic Ocean - #181 | ecosystem: Environmental > Aquatic > Marine > Unclassified | place: Southern Ocean | collected 2014-10-08
GATATACATCACATTTTAGCAGATTCTAAAAAATTATTTTTCGGAAGTAAGGTCCAGATTCAACTTGCTCTCCAATTAACCTTACTGGAGAATTGTTTAATTTCATTCTGTTTTCGGCTATATAATGGAATATTATTGGGTAAATTATTTTGTTTTATCAGTCATAATATAGTACCATTGTTTCAAATTATTGAATTATGTGAAAAATAAAAAGGATAAGGTATATGTCAATAAGATTTGAATGGGATGATTCGTTTTCGGTTGCTAATGAAGAAATAGACCAACAACACAAAATGCTGTTCGAACTGGCCAGTTCTATTGGAGATGATCTTAATCAACAACGAATTAAAAGAATTATAATGGATTTGTACAAATATACTCGGGAGCACTTTGCGGCTGAAGAACAAATGATGCAGAGAATAAGTTATCCCAAGTTAGAAGAGCACAAAAAGCTACACGAAGATCTCATCACTAAGTTGAATGCCATAAGTGCTCAATCAATTAATGATGACGAGTCTATGTCTGATTTTATCACTTTTGTGTATGATTGGCTTACCCACCATATACTGAAAAAAGATAAGGATTACATGCGATTTGCACAAGCTAAAGGTGTCGAGTAATATGATCCTATCGATTAAAATTGGGATGCCCAGAATGTCTTTTGTCTCCAATTAAGGTTAATGGAGGCTTGATTCATTTGACCATGCTTTCTCCCTATATATTTGAATTTGAAAACACGTACATATATGGCTTCTGTTTATCATGAGGATTTGGTGTGATACTAATAGAAGTTTGTCCCTTTTTAAAAATATTGTTGCAGACCTCACATTTTTTTGATAACGATTTAGTGTTACTCGATCAGTTATTTTTTCATAATAAACAGAAAAAAAAACAGTGGAACTTATTGTTGGATTTGCCACACTACACAATTACATTTGGAGAACCAGTTGAAAAAGAAGTCCAAAAAAGTACCAAAGGAAATGCAGGATATTTATTTGTCTATCACAAAAATCACCGACGAGTTTTCACAAGAATATCTGAATGATGAATATGCCGAGTATATTCAATATGCTGTAGCGGAACTTTGTAGAAAACGACCATCTCCGTTATCAAAAGGCAACCTGAAAATTTGGGCTTGTGCTATAACCCATGCAATAGGTGTAATAAATTACTTGGACGACAGCTGTCAAACTCCGCATGTAGAAGCTTCAAAATTGTACGAGACATTTGAAGTTAAACCAAGAACAGGACAAACAAAGTCAAAACAGGTTCGTACTCTTTTGAAAATATCTCAGTTTGATGTCAATTGGACATTGCCGAGTAGAATGGAGAGCAATCCAAAGGCATGGATGATAACACTCAATGGATTTATCGTTGATGTAAGAACTCAACCGAAGGAAATTCAAGATATTGCATACGAAAAAGGGCTAATTCCTTACTTGCCAAAAACATAATAATCCAACATTTGTATACACTGGACAACCCTGCACGATTTTGGGCCTATTCCCACCCAACGTCGTACCACTCGTTACTGCTTTGATAAGATACGATGTGGGCTGCCGAGGATACAGGCGTTAAAAATTCAATTATATAACCCGGAACTGATCACAGGAACTACTTTCTAAAATTCAACTCTATAATATATTGAACTAAACCGCTTTGCGGTGGGATTTCTTCGGCCACTACTGTTATTAAACTCGGATTTTCCTGTTTTAATTAATGCTGTTTTTTTTAACTCAAAAATGATATTTGATAATCATGATTGCCATTATATCCAAACTCAACTTTTCTCTACTATTTAGGCAAGACCCTTGTCTATCAAGGATTTAAATACAATTCCCATAGCACTGAAAAACGCCCCAGTTGTAATCGCATTTTTCAATAGGTTAAGTTCAATAAATTTAATCTATCATCGCTAAAATCTTGGTTCCCAAATGTTTTCTCATGAATCTCAATGAGAGGATTCTATAAAGTCTTTCGCAATAGATGAAAGATAAAATTCTATACATAAAATTTATAGTTGCTTATTTTGAAAAAAAATATTTCAGATTTTGGATTGCTGTAAAATGTATCTCCAATTAACTTAATTTTGACAGATCCATCTTGATCCAATTATATCTTCACCAAAGTTGAATTATTGAAATGTCTTTACAGGTTTCAGGGTTGGTGATAATAAATGCCAGGTGTGATTTGTTAATTTATTTGGTTGGATATCATTCAAATTTTCACGATATCCAGACCTGCACAATTATTTGCCAGGCCTTCAAAATATTTGCAATCTATAAAAAATAGGATTGGTTTTTTGTGATAGCATTATCAAAGAATGAAATTGTTAAGATTATTCAAGAGTGGAAAAGACTATCAGAACAAGAGCAAGATGCAAAAATAGACGAGTTTCAAAAGAATCAACCTTATTTGTATCAAGCGCTCTTTGGACCGTTATCGGATGGTATAGCGGAAGAAAACCTTGATATGGCACATTTTTTTCTTTACCGTTGCCTTGATATTATCTTTGTTTACAATAAGGTATTTGGTAATCCATCTGTAAAAGAGATGGATGAACAATGGCTTATTAACAAAACTATGCTTCTCAACGCAGAGCTTACCTCGTTAGCTGGAGGTATATCAATGAACGCAAAGTTTAGAAATCGCTTGAATGATCGACTTGTAGAAAGGAGCATAGATGCAGGTTTGCAAATCGAACTTTTACAATATTTGGATGAACAAGTTGAAAACTATGCATCTTTTAAACATTCTCGACAGAAAGCAGTGCAAATAACAAATAATCTTCTTTTTGTATTTGTGCGTTTGTTGGATGACATATACGCCACTGACAAGTAAGCAAATATAGAGAAGGCCTAACATGGCACTTCAGCGGATGCAAAAAGTCGAGCCGCTGAGTTTTTCGTTAGGTTTAAAAATTACAATCTGAAAAAATGCAAAGGAAGAATTCATAAAAATGGAAATAACTAAGGTTAAGCACATTATTTTTTTCCCTTGTTTTGGGTTAACATTGTGTCTCTCTTTGTTTACAACTATTTGGTGGTGGATAAGCAAAATTGCAATTCAATTAATACAACCATTTGTTTTTATTTTTTGTACCTTGTTCTGCACATTTACTCGACTTAATCCAAACACGATATTTCTAAATAACATGAAAAGGCTATGGAGTTTACGTACCCAATCCTGCCAAGTCATAAATGCAGAAATGTGGAAAATAAGAATTTTTACCAGCACATTGGTAGCTGAAAAACTTGTAATTCAGGACCTATTAGAACTGAAATACGAACTTGTTGATTCTCAAAATGCTATCCAATCGTTGAATCATGAATTAAATAGTTATGTTGCAAATGACAATGAGATTGAGTGTTTCCGTATAAAAATTAACATAGCCATAGAACATGCTGAAGCAAAATCTTTAGGAAATATCTATAAAATGAGAGTGCGATTTGTAGCTAATAAATTAGGTACATCTGAAGATTATATTAGAAAAAGAGTCAATGAAGGATCAGGGAATAGTGTATCAATTAATCAAACCTAACATGGCACTTCAGCGGATGCAAAAAGCCGAGCCGCTGAGTTTTTCGTTAAACTATATGGACCTTATATTATCAAACGGTATTCTTACAAATTCTACTCTATAATATATAAAAAACATAGCAACAACAATTGTCCTTATTAAATTTCATATTGTATCTATTTCAGGTTTAATCAACTCGCTCTCATCCTCAATTATCATTTCATGACAATGATGGCACACCATATTCAATTTTTTAACATTCCCTTTGAAAAGGAACTTCCCACAATGGGGACAGCGGTATTCTTTTAGGGCAGGATCACTCTTCATTGCCGGGACTATGGGTTCTGTTTTTTTTATTGTCGTTCATTATTTTCAATTAAAATATTTTAAATCAGTTTCAAGCACTTTTTAAAACATCTATACCCTTCTCATTTAAAAATTTAATGGATTTACTGCAAACCGGAGCTCTTGTTTCTAAAACGACTGAAGCATTTTGAACCTTTCCTTTTATCTGCTCGGCCTTTTTTAAGATTGTGAGTGCATCTTTCATAATGATCCTGCTTTTCCGATCAATGACCAGGATGAATTCACCTGGGCCCTTTTTCATTAAAATGGTTCGTGCTGGAAGACCATAAAGTTTTGGATCTACTTGTTCTTTCAATCCATTCCACCATTAACCCTATTCCGCAACACCCCAGCACATTTAAACGTAACAACCCGTCTTCCCTTCAGCATCATCTCACCTCCAGTGGCTGGATTCCTTCCCTTCCGAGGGACCTTTTCATTGACCTGAAATTTTCCAAACCCTGAAATCATAACATCTTCTCCGGATGCCAAAGTGGTTTTCATGATTCCAAGAAGATGTTCAATTGTATCTTTTGCTTCTGGGGGTGACTGCTCAATTTCTTCCGATATTTTTTCAATGATGGTTTGTTTTGTCAGTGCCAAGGGGGTGTTTGCTCCTAATTTGTGTTGATAACATTAAATAAAATTTGATATTTACAGGAAATTATTGATATTGCAATACCAAATAAATTTGAATAGTATGTTTGAATTTTAGATAAATTTTTAATTATTGGGATACAGTGCATAGGAAAGAACAACCTTGTGATTACACCCGAATATGGTCCCCGTATCCGTTTCAGGGCACTATTATTAAACAGAGATGCAAAATCAACAGGTCCCAGGGATTTCAATCCATGCGAGAATTGCAGCCAGCCCTGCCGAAAAGCTTGTCCAATAAAAGCTTTTAAAAATACCATATATTCAGCTAAAGCACTGGGGCAATCCATATTACCCGGCATCAACGGGACATATGATCGGGTTAGCTGTAACATAAAGATGGAAAAAGATATTGACGAAGCTGCTACGATGATATCTGCGAATGAAAAACAACAACAGGAAGTTCGCCAGTTGATTAACGAATTTGAAAAAAGTCATATAAAAACACCCAATGGCGATCAAAATTTTAATTATTGTGTCAGGTATTGCAGAAAATGTGAGTTAAGTTGCCCGGTAGGAATGGCGTAAGGTACAATTAAGATTGTTTCCAATATTTAAATAAATAGTTTTATTCTTAAATTTATAAAATATTATTTATCATTTGAGCACTTTAATTAAAGGAGAAAAAGTCTTCAAGAAAAAAAAATGTAATTTAACCCGGCGTTGAACTCGGACACAAAAGGGTTCCGGTTATCCCCAAAGAAGGTTTGCGTACCCTAAAAGTATTGCACCCAACAATGAAAAAGATACATACAGTATAAAAATGCGATGTTTGACCAATGTCCAGACTGCAGCCATGGCGGGCAAAGTTGTAGTTGGCCCTGCAATAAGAAACGCCAAACCAGCAGCAGGGCTCATACCTTGTGCAAGAAGACCGCTTACCATAGGTAGTGCGCTTAAATTACTGGTGTATACAGGAATCCCTAAAAATGTAGCTGTGAAAATTGCCCATGAATTATCTTTACCCATAATGCTTGTGATCCATTCTTGAGGCACATAAAGGATGATTAACGCTTCCAGGAAAAATGCCAGTGCCATAAATTTAATTACCATTAAGGTGGCATCCATAGATTCCTTGCCTAACCTTTTCCAGAATGATTTTTCCTCTGAACACCCACACGATGTTGAACTATTGTCTGTATCGCAGCACTCCTGATGTTTCGTTTCTGTATGGGTAACTGAAGGCTGAATTTGAATAACATCTACCGACCCCTCAGCACAACAAGCTGACGCTTGAGCAGGAACCAACAATTTAGGCTTAAAAGAAAACAGGCTTTTAAGGTTTGAAGTGAGAGAAAGATCTATTTGTTTTATTTTTGAAGGTTTTTGAGTTGCACGGAATCCTATTTTCCGTTTAAGTATATCAGGGCTGATCCATTCATTTTGCATCAGGGCATAGGTAATGAATCCTGCGCTTAGACTCATAACCAATGTACCAGCCAGACGCCAAATTGCCAAATCCCAACCGATAGTGCCAACACTTAAAAAGAAAATCTCAGGATCCATGGAAGGAGATGCAATCCAGAAAGCCATTACAGGTGGAAGAGGAACGCCACCGATTAACAAAGCAGCAATCACAGGGATAACGCCACATGAGCAAAAGGGACTGAAAGCTCCGACCAGGGTTGCCAACAAAATCGCCACAATAGGACCCGCATCAAAAACACGCTTTATATGTTTTGAAGCCCCAGACATGTTAACCGCTACAGAAATCGGTATAGTGATAACAAGATAAGGCCAAATATGGATAAACGCTTTAACCATGAAGTCCGCTATTTTGTAAAGTTCAGTCGTCATAATAATTTTGCCCTTTTATTCATTCTATATTTCTAAATACTTCGAAATATTTAATCAAAAAAATATTATGGTTTACATTTTGCTTCAGTGCAACACTCGGACTTAAGAAACTCTACAAGCTCATCCAAAACATCAAATTGTGGGATACAGTAAAGTATTCTGCTCTCCCTGACTTGTTTAATCAAGCCAACTGAGACCAATCTACTGATGTGATGTGACAAAGTTGAGCCTGGAACATCAAGTTCTTCTTGAATCTGACCTACCGGAGCCCCTTGGTCTCCTATTTTTACAAGATATCTAAAAATCGAAAGTCTTGTTATGTGTCCAAGTTCTGCTAATCTTTTGGCTGCAATTTCATTTTCCATGATCGAATCATATTGATTGATTCATTATTTGTCAACTATATTTTTAGAATTATGGAAATATGATACTTTTTTTGATCTAATTACATGAGCCTTATGTCGCAACTTATTGTTTTATTTTACAAATTCTTAATTCTCATGTAATGTAACTCGTTTGCATCAAGAGGCCAACCCTTTAAGAATAAATACTAAATATTTGGGGTTTCATTATCATGACAAAAGAAATTTACGATTATCAAGTCAGGTGTAAGGCCTGTTATAAAAAATTCACAACTCAACTATTAGAAAGCCATGAGAAAAATTTATGGCTTGTGGACAAAAAAGACTGGTATTGCGAAACATGCAAAATTGAGCATTTCGAAAAACAGACATCCAAATTGGCAAAATCTCATGCCAAAAGAGGCTTTCCTACACTCATTGGGACCCCAAAAAGAGTTTACTGGGCAGAAAAAATCAGGGCTGACCTGATCAACAAAGTAAATTTTTTGAAAAAAAGTCTTGTATTTAATGATGATGATAAAGAAAAAGAAACATCAGATCTGGCATTTGATTTGTTTTTACAGGAGTGGCAGGAAAAAACAGATGCCAAATGGTGGATAGATAATAGAAAAATAACTGTTCGGAATATCTCCGATAGAATTCAAAAATTAGCAGGTTCTCTCGATTAAATAAAGAATTGGAGACTACCACTCCAATTGTGAATTCTTTGGGTGGTTATGTAAAACATTTCTACCCCTCGATGTACACGAGCAGGAAATCTAATTGTCGCACATTAACCTTTGTTCAGAAAGGATCTTAGTGAACGGTTAAGCACATCAATCGGTTCGGAGTGGGGAAGATCAAAAAAACTTTTTCCTTCACGATCAAATTCTCTGATTAGGAAATTCTCTGTCATACCACCTGTATAATGAAGATTTGTTTTTAAGAGAATCGTCTCAATCTCTGTTTGATCTTTCATTCTATTTAAAATAAGACCGCTCTTTTCAAAAGCGCATTTTTCTTTCGCAACACGGTGGATTGTTTCGACAACATTTCTCCCTTTGAGTGAGGCATCCGAAACAAGGAGGAGATGAGTAACCATTTCCATGACTCGTCTGCTTATCTGTTCGACACCCGCTTCTGCATCAATCACAATATAGTCAAAATTATGAGCAAGATCTTTTATAATGTCTTTTAATAGAGCATTCACCTGGCAATAACAGCCGTCACCTTCAGGTCTGCCTATTGCTAAAAAGGCCATATTCTCTCGTTCCTCCATCGCAGAGAACATTTCATAATCAAGCGCTTTTATAAGCTCTTTTTTAGTTGATGTTTCTCCCTTGTTGAGGCGGTTTATCAAATCATTTCTGATATCATCAACTGTTTTTTTGACTTCCACACCAAGGGAAAAAGAAAGTCCTACAGCAGGGTCTGCATCGATAGCCAGAATTTTTGCGGATTTATTTTCGGCAAGCATTTTAACGGTAAGAGCGCTGATACAGGTTTTCCCCACACCCCCTTTCCCGCATACTGCAATCACAACAGGTCTGTTACTCATACGCCAGGTTATCCCTTATTTCTCTTAATTCTTCGGCATCCTCACAAATGTCCTGAAATTCACAGTCACCACAGTCATAGGTCATCTCATTTACCATTTTAGACATGGCGTTAACAATTCTGACGGATCGGTTTCCAATCTCAAACAATTGGTTAACATCTTCTTTGGAAGAAGTGACAAAGATGATTTCGACTGATTTTACATAAACAAGTTTTTTTAATTCATTTATTAGTGAACTGCCAAGCACTTGAAAGGAAAAATTATTATCAACTGCATTCACACTAATACGGCACCATTCGGCCATGTAGTTTGATGCTGATTTAAGCATAAAGCCGTTTAAAGAGAGATCAAATTTTGATAAAAACATCTCTCTTGTGCGCTCGGCGGCATTATTTTCATTGAATCCTTCCACTTGTGCAATAATGATTTTACCAAAGGGAAGATTCGGATCACAGGTTTTACTGATATCAGAGCCGATAATAGTGATGGTTTCATCATTAACAATTGAACCATCCGGTGTCCATGTCTGAAATGAAACAGAGGCAAGGTCCGGGCTGCCAAGTTCCACAGCAAGATCAGGCATCAGCACAAGTCCTGAACTTTCAGACTTTGGCCAGGTTATAGATCTGTCAGCTTTGAAAACCTGGGACGAAACCGTCTTTTTTTTTGTCTCAATATAATGACGTGTATCATGGATACACGGGTCAAGCAGATGCATACATTAAATCTCCGATGCGATGATAGCAGCACCCAGCGCTCCGTTTATCTGGGGATCAATATTTTCAAGCGCTTTTACAGGTGTACCGATTCCGGTTGATAAAGCTTCAAAAACACCGATATTTTTTGCCACACCTCCCGTCATTACAACATCCTGCTCAATAATAAGGCTTCTGGCCTGGGAAGCGACCCTGCTTCCCAATGAATGATGCAGGGCATTAAGGATATCCGCAACATCTTTATTTTCATTAATCAGAGAAACAACTTCAGTCTCAGCAAAAATAACACATTGATTGGAGATGATAAGTTTTTCATTGAATGTTTTCCCCATTTCTCCCATATCCTCAAGAGCTACCTGAAGGGCGTCGGCCATAATTTCAAGGAAACGTCCTGTACCGGAAGCACATTTGTCATTATATGTATACCGAATTACCTTGCCGTTTTTGTCAATTTTAATTGCTTTTGAATCCTGTCCACCAATATCTACTATCATTCTGGTCGAAGGAATACTCCACCATGCACCTTTTGCATGACAGACAATTTCTGATTCAAGTTTATGAGCAAAGGAAATTTCCTGCTGCCCATAACCTGTGCCGACAATTTTTCCAATTTTATCAATCCTAAGGTCAGCCTGTTCAAGCACAAGCTTCATTACAGTCTCAGCAGATTCAGCAGGATCAAGCTTTGCTGGAATGACGATGCTTTCTATAATTTTATTATTTTCAAAAATGACAGCCTTTGCGGTCCTTGAACCGATATCACATCCTGCTGTTATCATACAGTGCTCCACTCTTTAATAATATTCATTTTTTGTAAATAACACATCTCAAATCCGTAATGAAAAAACGATAATGAAAAAGTCTTCATATACTATGCCGCCTCAGATGAGACTTTTTTCAACGCCATCTCCTGTGCGAATAATGCAGCTCCTATGGCTCCTATCAGCTGTGGGTCTGCTTTTTTTATCTGCTTAATCCGACAACCCAAAAGTTTACCCAGTGCTTTTACAACACCTGCGTTCTTAGCAACGCCACCGGTCATACAGATATCATTTTCAATTTTTATGGCATTGGTCAGCATCGCAACTCTGTTTGCCATGGCAGTGTTGATACCCGCACATATATCTTCGACTGATTTTCTTGAGTTAATATGTTTGATGACGTCGGCCTGTGCCCAGACAGTACACATGGAAGCAAAGGTGATCGGTTCTGTTGATTTCACAGACAGTTTGCCCAGCTCTGATACGTCGATGTTCATTACCTTTGCCATGACATCCAGAAAACGACCGGTTCCGGATGCACATTTATCATTGGTAATAAATTTAACCAGTTTTCCTTGTTTATCCAGTCGAATAACCTTGCAGTCCTGTCCACCGATATCGATAATTGTTCTGGCTGAAGGGATTAACCACTGGGCACCTTTCCCGTGACATGAAATTTCGGAAACAGCCTTATCAATAAATGTTATTTTTTCACGGCCATAACCGGTTCCCACAGCCTTTATAATATCAGCCTGATGAATACCGGTTTCATCAAGAAGTTTTTCCATCACCTTTGCTGCAGACTCCACAGGTTTTGGCCCGGATCTTATCATGGCAGCACCTACAATTTTTTTATTTTTTAAGATGACCGCTTTAGTCGTTAATGAACCGACATCAAATCCTGCGACAATACTCATAATAACCCCCTGATCTGATAAAATTCTTCAAGTCTTGTTTCTGTTGATTCCCAGGTTTCAACGCGGGGGTCGAAGCTATCCCCGTATGATATATGTGTTGGATATCCCATTGCTTCAAGATCACGTGACAACAATTTAACGTTTGACCAGGTATTTCTACAGCCGGGTGTCCCGCTGTAGAGACAGCAGTCTGCACTGTATTGTTTTGCAAGAGAAAGGCTGTCTTCAAGCCACATATTGGGTGCATCATAAGGCCCTCTGATCGTACGTGTCATTGGCATTCTTGCATTGATGTCCGCAAGACTGTCGATCATTGTATCAAGATTCGTTGTGTCAATATTATAGGTCGTTCCGGGCACTCCTGTTGTGTATGGCGCATCCTGATTGAACGTCCGGGAGAGAATATTACCCATATGGGATATCCCCTTTTTTTCAAACCATTGAAACATGGCTGTTCCAAGAGCATAATTATCTATATAGACAAGAAATGTTCTGTTTTTTTCAACGCCATTTTTTAATCCTGAACGGCCGTTTTTTGCATTTTCTCTGACGACGTCAACCATCTCACCCAGCAGTTTTGTGAATTTCTTCTTTCCTGAATAGATATATCTGGCTGCGTATATCATGATGTGATAAATTCCGGGAACAGGATTCGGCACCAGTCTTTGCATTTCTTCAATTTCGTTCATAAGAACGTCCTGCTTTTTCTTTTCCTCGAGGACCTCTCTCAATCGGTTAATATCAAACTTACATCCGGTATTTTCCTGAAGAAAATTGATTAACCCGCGATAATCTTTGTGATGATATTCCCGTACTTCTTCAGTGGTGAGTTCAGACGGATAGTCGAGACCGAAATAGGGGATATCAAGATATTGGGCAGCGAAATTATAGGCATTGGCATTGGTGTCACAGACGCCACCCATATTCAGTGCGACAAGGTCAATTTTTGCACCAAGCCCAGCAAGATAAGCCCCCATTGCTCCACGCTGTGACGAACAGCCCGTCTCGGAAAACCCGATTTCAGTGCAATAATCCATAAAATCTGATGAACCCCTTTTCCAGAGCATTGTTGTGAGTGCGGTACCGATTTCAAGGGTGACAGGTACAAGATTGTCAATGGCGTAAAAAATTGAAGGGTCAAAGCAGAATGTTGTCATCACTACTTTTTTCCCGTTTTCTTCGGCATTGATAATATTTGAATAATAATCATAAAAAAGATCGAAAAAGGTTATAGAGGGCTTTCCTGTAGCAAGAACAGGCCCAAGGAGGCCGCCGACATAGGGTGTGTACTTTAAAACATTCTTAATTTCACCGGGTGTCGAGCTGCCAAGATTTCTAGCCACCATAAATGTTCCAGCAAAAAGCTTGTCCAGATTGTATTCTTTTAGTTCAGGTCTCATCGTTCACCTTGTTTAACCTATATTTGTAATGGGTTATACTGTCCTAATTATGCCGATACGGATGTAACCAGTTGTTCAACGAATGCATCGAATCTCATTTTTAACCTGCCGGTTTCAGTTAAAGGGCCATGCTCCCTTTCAATCCGCAAAGAAGGGACGCTACTTTTGTCAAGATCACGTTCGAGCAGACCATTTTCTGAACCGTGCAGATCACAGAACCTGATATTCTGGAGAATAACACCATCCGCATTGGTTTGTTTGACTTTATCGATGATCATCCCCGCTCTTTGCTTGTACCATCCCATCATGCGGGGGCAGACAGACCCTGATAAATACTTTTCAGTTATGGCAGTTAGTGGTTCTTTCGTTTCCCTGACCCTATCATTGTCATTTCTGACACCAAAACATACATTTTCACCCACCACAACAGCATCAGACTGTTCAACAAGAGACACCAGTTCAAAGTCGTCACACACACTTCCGCCGACAAATAATCTCTTTTTGTTTTTACCAATATCTGTTTTTCTGGTTCGAACATCCTCAATTAGCTCGGATAAACTGTCCCTGTATCGATCCAGCGGCATTACAGTTCCTGCAATGATTGCCGCATACGCCTCGGTTCCGGAAATTTTGACAGGATCTTCACGGCGTAATTTTTCAAGCTCCCATAAAAGTTTTCGAACCTGATTCTGATTTTTTATTGCGGTTTTAAGCTTTGACGCTGTGATTTCAACATCAAATTGCGCTTCGATTGCGGTTATCAGCTTTTTGACCTGATTTTTATACCAGTCGATTGCATGCCCATTGGGCTTGTGTGGTACATCGAAATAATGAAACCACGGTGGTACTGAACCTTTAATATCTTCACCCATTTTACGCCAGCATTCATCAAGTCTGCGGAGTGTATCACACCCGTTTGAAATGACAGCTCCGTCTAAAAAATGGTAGTGCCCGGTACCCGCAAGCTGCAGAATAGCTTTGGGAAAACTACAGACAAAAGGGCCATAATAGGAATCAGATATTTCCATACTCCCGGCGGTGATGCCGCGCAACCGTACAGGGAGAATACCTGCGGCATGAAAAGGCTCCACAGGCATAAATGAACAGGTATATCCGACAATTTTACCCCCGTTTTGTTTCCATTTTTGAACAGAATCAATCTCAATTTGTGTCGCTGCTTCAAGAAATTCGCTTTTCATTAATTAGCCTCCTTGCCCATAATAAAATTGCGCAACATTTCTCTTGCCTCGTCGATTAACT
>Ga0307987_1001388_pt1 | contig 13269 bp, 6 predicted proteins | sample EllFjometagen181_FD_203157 | JGI IMG/M metagenome (GOLD analysis project Ga0307987, IMG submission 203157) | Marine microbial communities from Ellis Fjord, Antarctic Ocean - #181 | ecosystem: Environmental > Aquatic > Marine > Unclassified | place: Southern Ocean | collected 2014-10-08
TTCAAGTCGTCTATGATATTATATCCTGTGAATTTATAACATTTAAGATTGAAAAATATTCAAAGAATGATCTAGTTGCAGCACCTGAACTACAATTAGAACAAAACGATCTTGTGCTTAGAGATCGCGGATATTTAACATTGAACGAAATAGAAAGACATGTAAGCAAAGGTGCAGATTGTATTTACAGGCATAAACACAATACAATATACTTTGACCAGAAAACTGGTGAAAAAATATGCCTATTAAGCTTACTTAGAAAACATCAGAGTATCGACATAGAAGTATGTTTGAATAATGATACAAAAACAAAAGTTAGACTGATTGCGGCTCCTGTAAATGAGAAAACAGCAAACACGCGTAGAATGAAGCTAAAGAGAGAACAAAGAGGACACTCTCCGTCTAAGGGTCAGCTTGCAATGGCATCATGGACTGTATTTATAACTACCATACCGCAAAACTGTGTAACATTTGATGAAATTCTTGAAATTTATGGATTAAGGTGGCGTATTGAAATCGTGTTCAAGGCTTGGAAAAGTCATATGAATTTCAGCACCTTAAATAATGTTCCTGCTCCAAAATTACTAATCCTTATAAATGCAAGAATAATAATGATAACCCTATTAAATAATTGTGTGTTTAACAGAGCAATCTTAAGAGTAAAAACCTATTATCACAAGACTCTTAGTATGATTAAATTTACCAAAGTTATGACAACCCAAATACCTAGGATTGTCGAAATCATGAAGGTTCTTGATTCTACTACGGGTAAACATCCTGCTATAGAGTATCTTTCTAACTTTTGTACTTATGACCAACGAAAGCGTCTGAACTATGAAGACATTAAAGAAAAAACACTATACAAAACCTTAGCTTGACGCGTATGCCCGTAGGGGCTATTATCACCCACACAAACCATGACAGATACATGCTTTATTATGCAAAAAAAAACCTCCCCTTGCGGGGAGGTCAATGTAATGTAATGAAGGAGGGTTTTGTTAGGCAAGCTTAGCCAATGGCTTTGCCTCTTTTTTTACAGAAAAATGTTTTATGAAGACTGGGAGAATATATTAAAGACCATAACATTCTCATTCTCTAGGGCGATTGAAATGCTATTTAACCATACTAAAGAAGGAAAAATGATTTTTAATATATATTTTTATTGACTTAAAACGCATTTTTTTATATCTTACACGCTGTTTTCACAAACATCTCTATACGGAGGGGTGGCTGAGCGGCTGAAAGCACCGGTCTTGAAAACCGGCGATGCGCAAGTATCCGGGGGTTCAAATCCCTCCCCCTCCGCCATTACCTTTTTCTATCAAATAGATACTACTTAATTTTGGTTAATTAATAACGGTATCATCTTTAAACCTTAGTATTTTTACGTAGTATCCACACTTAGATATTGGGAGTTGATTATTGGAGATTGATTTACTTATACCACTTAGAAAGTACCGAGATCACCATTCATCTTACTTATTCTCTCATCTAACAGTTAATCTAAAACAACTTTTTATAGCTGTGACAATAAGGTAAAGAATCTTTTCTATTGTAGTAATCCTGATGATAATCTTCTGCTTTCCAGAATTTATCAAACTTAATAACCTTCGTAGCTGGTTTAATCTTTTTCTTTTTAAGAAGGTCTAAAAGATGATTAGCAGTTTTCTGTTCTTCATCTGTACTGTAAAAAATGGCGGAAAGATATTGACTACCAATATCTGGTCCCTGACCATTTGACTGAGTTGGATCATGAATTTCAAGAAACCTTTTGGTCAACTCTTCGAATGTTACTTTATATGGATTATATTTCACCTCAACAACTTCAAGGTGTCCTGTCTGTCCAGAACAAACCTGCTGGTAAGTAGGATTCTCAACCGTACCACCACTATAACCGGAAACAACAGATATAACACCAGGTAATTTTTGCATATAATATTCAACACCCCAAAAACATCCACCGGCAAAATATGCTGTATTGGTTGTCCACCCAGCTGGAGTAAAATCAAGACTGACAGAGTTAACACAGTGTCTCAAATTTTTATCGGTCAATTGTTCACCTTCAAAAACATGACCAAGATGCCCTCCACATTTTGCACATGTAATTTCTGTACGTCTTCCATCAGCATCTACAGTTTTCTTAACTGCACCATCAATCTCGTCATCAAAAGATGGCCATCCACAGTGTGATTCAAACTTGTCTTCTGATTTATATAAATCAACACCACAGTTTCTACAGCTATAAGTTCCTGAGTCTTTGTTCTTCAAATGTTTTCCAGTAAAAGGACGTTCTGTCCCTTTCTTTATTATAATCTTTTCTTCTATTGTGGATAAATCTCTTTGCGGCATAATGGATACCTCTTTCTTTTTGAAATTAGCAAGACAGATTAGTACGACAAGTACCAAAATCAGCGGAATAAAAAACTTCATATTTCCTCCGCTACTTTTGCGGCCGCAGTTTTTCCCAAATCCGCATTGTTTTCGCATACGACCACTTTCGTTTTTCCATAATTCATACTCATTTTCTCCTATATTGATTAAAATAATAGATCCGTATATAGGGCTTCCTGTTCAATTCATAAACAGCTTGTTAACAAATTGTTAGAATGTGTTAACGGCATTCTAAGTGCAAGGTTTTTTGCATGTTTTGCCTAAAAAGCTTGCAGATGAACTTTAAAAGAAAGTTCATTCAATTTATGACTTTATAATGCGATATTACGCAAACTCTTGCTTTGCAGCACTTTACCTTTAGCGAACTAAAGGCTAAAATGCTTTAAATCAAGATTTCACGCAATCTCACATTAAACAGTAAGCCCTATATAGCCTAATTCCCTATCTCAATTTATCGAATTCATCGAGCATCGCCATAAAATTATCGTATTGGGTTCCGAATGCGATGGAGTGACTTGGTCCAAGGATGTAGCCTTTTGCTTTTTCCCCGACTCCATATTCTTGCGAACAGCCACCCTTGTATCTTCGACAGTTCCCTCCACCAGCAACTCCAGCGATATTGCTCCCCATACACATAATTTATCACAATATTGATCAACCAAAATATCAATACTGATGCCGTCGGTATTTGTTTTAATCGACTCATAGCAGTCAATCCCAGCATCTATGATCATATCCATCAAAGGCATTGTATTGCATTATTGGCTCATTTTGTTTTTTGATAATATATTTTTATGAAATCGGTGCAATCAAGCGGTATAGAAAACAGAATTGCATTACCTTTGCGTATGAATTTGATTTTACCATGATAAATAGTTTCAATCCGATCAACCAACCGATCGGGGCGGAATATAAAATCAACTTTTTCAATAGGTTCCAGTCTATTATTTGCTAACGGAATTACAACACCTTCTTTACAGGTCATTACCACTGCATCTACCAGCGGCGCACTGCAAGTCAGTTGTGGATTAATCCCTGTAGCACGAACCGGCGTAAGAATGAACGCACGAACATCATCAGGGTATTCCCACGGATTGGACGAGCGATTGAGTATGGCAAAACTCCTTTTTTGAACAGGAGAGAGAGCTATTCCATCCTTATCCGCCTTTTCTTTTGCTTTAACAGTTTTCTGTCTTGCGACCAGAGCCTTGCGTACGTAATCCAAAGCAGGCAGGAAGCCTGCACAATAGACACCGCCTTTGCCTGCACGTCCATAAACAAATGCCGGTGTACCATCCTTAAACGTAGCAAGTACATCAGCACCAGTACGGGGAACAAGCATCTGTTTGGCGGATAAAACATCTATCTTCGTCTTACCAACAGCCACTTCTCCTTTTGGGTGCAAAGCGTATAAAAATTTTCCAGAGGAAAGAAAAGGTTGCAACTTTATCTTTTCCTCACGCTTTGCAGGAATGATCGAGGTCAGAATATCCAGTGGCTGGTTAAACTCATCCCGTGAAGCTGCACCCGCGGTCAAAAAGAGTGTACCACCATTTTCAACCCATATTTTAACTCTTTCCGCAGCAGTGCGAGTCAGATTCTGACCAGACAAATAGCAAACTTGATATTTTTCAAGCATCCCTTCTTCGATATATCGTTCCGACAAGAAATCAACAGGAATTTGAGCATGAGCAAGAGCCATCCAAGTGTTCATTCGCTCGAAACCATAGGCATTGTTACGTCCCATCATCCAGATATCAGACGATGAGGAGTATAGAATTGCTGTCTTCGCAGGCTTAGGCATTGCCGGCAAAAGTAAATCCTCCGCACCGCCAATCTCACGAATGATCTCCGCATTTGCCCGCCAAACGCTCGGGGTGCCATACCACCCATGAGTGTGAGCCCCCCAGTTAACGCCGTAAAAATAGCTCATAAGTATTTTTGCGCCGCGAGCTACCTCTCCCACAGTCTTTAACTTAATATCCCATGATTTTCTGCCAGCGTGGGCAATAATATAATGACCTATTGTCTGTTTCCCGAAACGTGCAGCAGCACGCATCAGATCCACATTATATGCACCACACTGATAACTTGATGAATTATTAGCCCAATCTTCACCCCAGATAGCATTTTGACCATCATCGCTAAGCAATTCGAAATAGTCGACACCCTGACTATAAAAATTTGCAGTGTAGGTTGCCCCATCACTAAAATTGACAACAATGGGAAACGTGTGATCATAAGTATCTTCAATAATTTCCCTCTGTGTAGCCAGAAAAGCACCCAATGCGCGTGTTCTGAAGCGCTGCGTGAAGTAGTGTAACCCGGGATACTTATCACGTTCCGATGCCGACACCGGCTTGACTGCGTTCCAATCCGCAACAAGAAGCTCCCGCGGCGACTTACCAAGCTTCTTCACCCAGGCGCGGAAGGCTTCGTGATATGCCTCATCCTTAACCATGAAATCAGCCGACTGTCCAGTCGGCTCATCCATGAGTATGCAGTAAGCAATATCCTTTGCCTTTTTACCTGTTTTAGCAAAGGTTTCCGCACGAGCGACGGCACGTATCTTCATTCGTTCTATATCTGGACGGCAGTATGATTTTTCCTTCATATACCAAATTCCACCGCCAATATGAGTTTTTGTCTTATTAGAAAAACCAAAGTAGTCAAGTGTCTTCCATTCTCGATCATCGATAGCCTTATCAACCGGCGTGCAATAGCCACCAACAGAGGCCTTGACAAAGAAAGGAAACTTTTCAGGTATTTTCCCTATAGTAGGCCAAGGAAAGGCATCCGCAATTCTCCCGGTTTCCTCAGCAAATTCCAGATCACGTTTTAGTTGATTACGGTTACTTTGTGTTGGCAATGCTGCGACAACTATGCCTGTCGATGTACTTTCCACATCCATTTCCCTGTTCCGTTTTTGTTGATCACTATTATCATTTACGATCAAGTCCGGCGGAACAACGACAACCAGCCCGTTTGGCTCACTTTCAACATCCATAGTCCGTACAATTGATGCCTCATTAGTATCAGAAGCAAACTCGAACCTGGCCTTCATTCGTGACGCTTTTTTATGATAAGTATGCCGGATGGTGATATTTAAAATCGCACCGCTATCCTGATAAAGCATTGGTGTAATATTGCACCATGGAGTCTGCTCGCTGGCAAGAAGCTTTTGATCTTTATCCGGGGTTTTGTATCCATAACTTGTTCCGCTCCTGGAGAGACTGTAATGTCCGTACCACGGCCAGCGATAATGATCGGCAAAAATATGTACATAAACAGGTTGTTCGTAAATATCTCCCATAGTAACACGTAAATATGTCTGATTGCCGTACGGAACATGGCTAGGAGTAAGATCCTTATCGGTCGTGATCAATATACAATCCACATATCGCACATAACCACTGCAGTTTTTGTTCTGATACTTGCTTAACTGCATATCAAGTATTCCTGCGGATAAGTCTACGTCAAAAGAATCCCATACATAGCTCCAGTTTCTCGCTTTGGGTCTAACATCCAAATCAAAATCCTTACCAGCCAGTTCTTTACTATCTTTCAGCATGGCCAAACGAAAAGAACCACGTCGACTACTTGAGTAAATATAGCGTACCCATATACGGTAACTACCCGATTCCTTAATGGTAATCATCTTATTTGCTGTAGCCTTAGGATCCCCCGAAGCTCCATGCAAGGCAGTGAGGGCAGAAGCTTTTTTTGTATTGCGCCCCTTTACAACAGACCAGCCTTTTGAAGTGGAATTAAATGACTCTGCCTCAACAAATATAGTCTCCGATGATGCTAGAGAAACAGATATTGAAAAAAAAGCCAATATTAATACTAATCGAATGCTTCTCATGAGTACATCTCCTTATTTTTTAATTTTCCTTAATAATATATCAGTTATACATCCGGAGTACCGGCAATGTGGCAACGACATCGATATACCGCACCATACCCTGCAGATATGGTGCGGTCGTCGTCCTTGCTTTAACGAATGTAGATCAATGTACCCCGCGGTGACGACACACGGTAGAAACCCCTAGTGCCGTTTCCTGCACCTGTGCCTCCCCCTTTCAGAACATCAAGGTCTCCGCTGAAGCCAACATAGGGATATGAAAACACCAATTTGCTGACATTTGTGGTAGCAATCCGAGCTTCCACCTGATTGGGTGCGTCGCCGTACCAGACGGCAATGCGTCCGCCACCACCGTAGCTGTCACCCGTCGCATAGGCGGAATTCCCACCGTTGGCCTGAAGCATCCCCGTACCCGAAATATCCTGGCAGGAGAGGAAAATGCTACCACCGCTACCGGCACCTCCACGATAATACCGACCGTTTCCTCCATCAGCGGTCAACGTGCCGTTGATGGTCAAAGTGCCGTTCGCCAGGAGATGAATCGCACCGCCACCATCCCCGCTGACGTTAGGTTCATACTTCTGCCACCCTGCGGGACTACCGAGCTCAAACGGCAGTTCAGCAATTCCGTAATTCGTACCTCCGTAGGTGCCGCCTCCGATGCCACCATACCCACCACCACCCAAGTAGTGATCCTGACCCGCACCGGGACCATTGGCATTTCCTAACTGGGTATAATATCCCGTGTAATTAGCATTGATTCCACCGCCTGCATCTACAACGACATCGCCGCCAACCTTAATTCCGACAACGGCACCGTTGGTGCCACATGTCCCGGGAAAGATCCATGCGTCGGATCCGATTCGCAGGTTACCACCCACGTCCAGACGGGCACCATACAGCGTGTTGGTCTTAATGCTTTCGATGTACAGCCCGCCCAGGGGTCCCGCAGGACCGTATGCGCCAGCCGTCTCAACACTCAAATCGGAGGGCAGTGTACCGCCAGAAGCCAGAGTCAAATCGCCGGCAATATCCAGATCCATGCCATCAGGCAACGTAAAGACACAGTTACTGATAATCAGCGATGCCGGTGCAAAAGCAGCAAATCCATTCAGCACAACTAGACGTGTGTACCAGAAGCGGTAATCAACAAGCGACAAGGATGCTGTAGGGGCTACCGTCAGCAAGGTCAAATCAGGAAAACAGACGGTTCCCATTTCGGCATGCCGTGCCGGTGCAACCACTGAACTACGCTTATACGCATGCGTCGAAAAACGCACGGGAGGTTGCGGATTGCCCAGCCCGGCCTGTGCAACTGGATCGTACATCACAGCAATCCGTCCTCCGCCACCACTTCCACCTTGGGCATTCCCCCACCCCCCGTCGGCACGCAGTAGACCGCTATTCGAGCCCTGAAATGTTTCACATTCTATTGAGATTGTGCCTCCAGACCCAGCTGGTCCATCTGCGGCAACTGCTTTCCCGCATTTTGCACTAAGCAACCCGTGAATCTCTGCCTTTCCACCTACCTCAAGCCGAATCGAGCCCCCGCCATAACCGCCTTTGGTTCCTTGCCCACCACTGCCGGGCAAAATCGGGTTTGCCGGATTTCCATACGTTGTGCCAGACGGCGACTTCCGGAATCCCCCGCCCCCGACACCGCCGTGGCCCGCTCCGCTATAACCAGTACCGCCGACCACGCAACCAGGACCATTATCAGCATCATATCCCACATCATCGGCGATGAATCCGCCGCCCGCAGCCACAATCAAGTCACTGGTAATGGAGAACCGTACTGTTGCGCCATTGGTGTGTGCACTATACGGATGAATCCAACTGTCGCTATAAACCAGCAGGTTACCACCAATGTTCACCAGCATGCCGTCCTCAGTCAGCGGATCGCTGACCGGTGACGGAAACAGATACAATCCACCACCGTTAGTTACAATCAAATCACCGCTAACGTCCAGATCGAACCCCTCGGGAAAAGCAAGAATGCAGTCATCCATAGTCAGCGAAGCCGATGCCCAACTCGTGAATTCAGGAATCACAAGCTGTGTATACTGAAAACGCTGACCGTCCAGAACCGTGTTTGTTACAAACAGTGAGTCTGGAAGATAGAGCGTGCCGATAGAAGCAGGGTGCAGATTGCCAGTGTTACGCCCAACGTCCCACGTGCCGTACTTGGCTGAAAAGCGTACCGCCGGGCGTGGCAGAGCAGCCTGAGCGGTTGTGTCGTAATGCATCGCGATACGTCCCGCTGACGCACCGGAACCGTAATAGCTTCCATTGCCTCCATTGACTGTCACCAAGCCGCTTGATGCCCCGGCCAGTGTGTGGCAGACCAACCAGATGCTACCACCAGAGCCACCGCTTCCATGCGCAGATACGCAATTCTGACCGTTGGCACGAATCTCGCCATCAATAGTGAGAGTTCCTTCAGCAATAATTTTCACCGCACCGCCTGCCTGTCTACTATTCACATAGTCCCCACCACCACTACCGGGTTGTTCAGGTGCAGCCGGATCACCATAAGCTACGCCAGGGGTGTCTCCCCCATACGCCCGAACACCGTCTCCAGCGTGAGCAGCAGCACCATATATCCCTCCTCCTGCACCTGGGCCTGCACCTGGCGGATACCCCAGATAATCGGCATTGATCTCACCGCTAGCAGCTATGGTTATATTGGAACCGTCAAGCAGGATGCGGTGGAGAGGAACCCACTGGCCCTCACCGTTGGTCGTTGTAACGTTGTTTTCCAAATGTGTAATTGTTCCGACAATCGTTACAGTCGTCGCATCAATTTTGCTGTTCCAGCCCGAAACTGTCAGCGTCTGCCCTGAATCCAAAACAAGTGAATTTAGCGCCCCCGTCTCATTGGTCAACGTAGGGGCATAGGTCGTGCCACTTGAAATTTGAACATCGCCCCCCAGTCCAGGAACAGTACCCAAAGACCAGTTAGCACCATCAAACCAGCTGGTGCTGGTGTCACCATCCCAATAGTTTATTGCCGCATAGGATGTCGTTACCAACGCCACCAAAACATAAAGCACTACAAATTGAATCCATCTTATGTGTTTACAGTTCTTATTCATGTATACTTCTCCATTTATTATGATTATAATGTTTATCCGTCCATCCTATCATTACTATTTCTTTATTTCCATATAATACTCCCTGTCTTTCTGGTTGAATGTCTTTTTCGGTCATCGGGGACGGTGACCCTCCCGCAGTGCAGTTTAATGTTATGTTGCCAGCAGGGAGGGGTACCCCTCCGTCCTCGTTCCGAGGACACCTCCCCTAATTTAGGGGAGGAGCTAATACGTCCTCGGCGTCCGCCAAAATTAATTTTCATATTTATCACCCAAAAAGACAAAAAACAAAAACTCAATCCCTGATTCTATTGACTGAAAATCATATTTATACCCTCAACCAGAAATCTAAGGTAATACTCTCCTAATCTGTTTTTACAATTCCTTTTTAATAACCGTTACTTCTATTGACTTTCTTAGAAATTTTAAGATATCAGGAATATCAATTTTATTTTTTAGAATTCCAAAAACCATTTCATCACCCCATGAGAGTGGATACATTTTCCGGTAATGAATATTACATTTTTTGAGTAAATAGTCAAGCTTAAGTTTTTTTATTCTAGTATCTGTAAGTGCCGCAAATATGCCAACAAGAGCACCAATTCGCCTGCCATGAATTGTGATTTTTGTTTTATAGCCCATTGCTTCCAGTACATTAATGAGGGACGAGATATCATTTGCCCGGTCGAGCATCAGGTCTCTGCCGACTACTCGTGCCAGAACTGCAAGTTTATAGCGTTTTCCTGCATAGATATTCAATGCCCAGTTTTCCAGATCAGGCCATAAATCTTCGCCTGCTGTATCGCCAAAGCCACGCATGTCAGGACACACTACTAGGTATCCCGCTGCTGCATGCTCAATCTGCCACTCGAGATTATTCATTCGCGGGGATTCATCAAGCAGGATGGATATCCCTTTTATTTTTTCAGGAATCAAAATTTCTACTGGCAACCACACCTTTTTTTCAGGCGAAAAAAGTATTCGGTTTCCTGTAATATTATTTATCTGATAAGAATCAATTAATTTCCATTGGGTCTGACATTCAGTATCCACCGCCTGAAGTTTTTCGGCAATAAACGTTTGTATCAAATTTTGTTTGTTTCCTGAGTTATTTGCCTTTTTTTGTTTGCTGATGTGTTCTGCAAAAATTTCCGATAATGACTTATATCCTTCTAAAGCTAAATTCCCTTTTTCTGTTACCTGACATTCCCCTTCGGAAGGGATGTCGTCCTTTTTAATTTCTTCGGTGGGAACAAATTCAGCGTCATTATCCAAGTGGAGATTAAACCATTTTATCGCATCTTCTAGCTGATCGTTTTTGTATTCATGCCCCCTATCCCATATCGTCTGTGAAAAATTTTCCTCAGAATTATGGAGTCGATAAAAACATTTTACCTCATCAGTAAAATACTCAACCTGCTTAAATCCCCAAATATCTTTTTTATTGGTGACTATTAATAACGGCCGGGGCGCAATCAGAAACGAAGCAATATCGGTATACCCCAGTCCCGACAGAATCGGGTTAAAGAATACCTGTTCAGTATCATCAACTTCAATTTCATCAGAATAACTGCGGATACATGCGGCTGGTGCCGACACTTTTATTCTAGGATCAAGCGCAGTAGTGAAAAATGTTTCCGTTCCTCCGCCTGAACTGCCGGTCATGCAGATTTTCTCCGGATCGACTTCCGGCTGCATTGAAATTACATCGACCGCAGCGATGGTTTCAGCGATCATAAACCACTGGAGGTTATAACCGTAAAGGTTCATCCAGTTCCCTGCGATATTATGTTGGGTACTAGTGAATGAGATTATATCGCCGTTTTTATCCAGAAGATTCCTTTCACCGCCACCGACGTAATCAAAAGTCAAAGCAGCATAACCGTTGGCGACAAACAGGACTGCTCGTTCACGGTAAGCTATTTTGCCTTGTAGAGCATGTCCCTGCGGCAGAATAACCGCTGGGATTTTACCTTTGCAATTAAGCGGCAGGTAAAGATTAGCAGTAACCCAATGATCAGCAAATGGCGCGAACATTATTTTTTTTATCAAAACGTTTTTTTTGACAATCTCACCGCATTCTTTTATCTTAACCTTCTCATTCGGCAGAGAACCACCGATGGTCTCCAGAAAAGCTTTCCTAATTCGGCCACGTTCCTGCTGCCATTCTTCAATTGTTAAAATATTTCGTCTGACCTGTTCTCTTGCAAGAAACAGTTGATGCCCCTGTTCCTGATAAACCTCACCCGCCATTTTATATGCCGGATTACCGGTTTTTTCGGCAATAATATCCCTTACTCTAGTTATTTCAGGTTGCTTGATTGACATCGTTGTCTTCCTTGTATTTTATAATTATGCTAAAATATAGTTACTTTTCTAAAGTTGACGGTTTTTTCAACAATCTTAAGGGACTGTTTGAAATAAATGGAGGAATGCCTTTAATGAACATTTCAATATCCTCTCCTGACAACCACAATTTCCAAACCTTGCCGTCAGAACCGTCAGGTACTTTTATCCGGTGTTCCATAAAAGATGTGTTATCGTATCTCTTTTTAGGAATCAAGAGATTTTTCATACTAGGCGTTGAAGAGTCCCAAAGCATAAACTGATAAGATTCTCCTTTGTCTCCCTTGAGCACCAAAGCAAATTCCTTTGTCCCTTCCGGTACATAGAAATAATGATTTCTTAATCCGCCCATTGGATGCATTTTCTGCTGTGCGGATGACGCTTTAATTACTACATACCGGTTCTTTATATCCATTGATGGATAGCCAATTGTTTTTAGAGAAACTTTATAAATCCCACCACTTCCGGCAGTAAAAAGTAACGGTTTTTGATTGGAAAATTCACCAGATGCGACTTCAATCATTTCCGGCGAAACTATTTTATATACTACAGGGGATTCCCCGTGTCGATTGGTTGGGGTGATTTCAATAACCTCATTCGGTGTTACATAAATCAAAAACTTATGTGAAAGATAACGAAGATTGATACTTATATCTCCTTCGAATTCTCCTTTGTCTTGCGATAAAGGTTTAAGCTTGATGTCATTACCAGCAGTCCATTGTAATAAAGGTGTCTTAGGTTCTGGTATTTGCATTTTCACCAAAACCTGATTCAACTCCTCTTCAGTATACGGTTTCAGACCTGCGTCAGCCATCGTCTTCAGTATAATTTTCTCTGAAGTTGTATATGGATATTCCGTCTTTAGCATTTTTTCATTTTTAGGGAGTTTTTGTAATGCACGATATATTTGTGGCATCACTCTACGTTTCAGCACCGTTGCACTCCAGGCATGAATATATGTTAAACCAGCTCGAAATGCCGTTGTCATTAATTCTTCAGTTGCCCGGTCCATTTCAAGTTCCGAACATGCATAGAGTTGCAGATAATGAATACGAAGAAGGTCAATTCTGGTTTTCACATCATCACGTTCTGCAAGTCTCGCTGCCTCCTCCAGATCATACCGTAACTTAATAATAGTCGATTCTTGAACAAATGCTCTTTCTTTATTGATTAGCTCATGAAAATGCCACATCGGAGTAAATGCTTTACCATATGCGTGTTTAACATAATCCCTCTTTATTTTTTCTACATCTACATATGGGTTCCACCAAAGCCGTCCCATAACATAGTTACTCTGTGCACCGCCTTCCCAGTAATCACTACATTCGGTTAGCAATCCTTTTACTCCGTGTTTATGATACCACTGATAATCACTATAATGAACGTCAATAAGGGAATATGGGCCCTTTACCCACCATACGTCGAGAAATTCATAATCACGAATCGCTAATTTCGGGCATGTTTTGGAAAATACCTCTATTTTTTTACGGAAAGCGTCATTTTCACTAGTCATCAATTCTTTAGTTAAATTCTTGCCCCATGTAGTCATAAACACAATCACATTATTTCTGGCTT
>Ga0307987_1001389_pt1 | contig 13264 bp, 10 predicted proteins | sample EllFjometagen181_FD_203157 | JGI IMG/M metagenome (GOLD analysis project Ga0307987, IMG submission 203157) | Marine microbial communities from Ellis Fjord, Antarctic Ocean - #181 | ecosystem: Environmental > Aquatic > Marine > Unclassified | place: Southern Ocean | collected 2014-10-08
CACAGGCCGACCCTTTGCGCCAATAATCCACCCCCACCGTGAATACATGAAACTATGACAACCATACCCGTTATTACCATACAAATTATCCACATCGAAGGACCACTCAAGGGTAAAATTCACAGTTTTACCGACGCTGAAATCACGCTGGGCAGACATCCTTCCTGTCACGTCACCTTCCCCCGGGAACTGAACTATATTTCCCGAAAACATGCCAAAATAGTCAGGGAAGGGAACCGATTTAAACTCATAGATCTGAGTGCCAATGGAATATTGATCAACGGGCACCCCATCAAGGAAGAATTCCTCCATGACGGTGATGTTGTATTTATGACAGAGGCCGGACCTAAATTCAGCTTTATCAAAGAAATCTCCAATGAGACCATGGATATTCCCCAACCACACAGCCCCTTTGACTCTAAACCTTTAAGACCGGGAGACCTACATAAGGAATCAACTCCGCTCCCCGCGTCTCCAACAAAATCAGAGCCACCTCCTCCCCCTGCCCCGGTTCAATCGACAACACCGACGACCGAAAAAGAAACCATCAAAACCACTGTCCCCGCAAATCAACAACTGGTAATACAATATGGGCTTGGGATTATGTCATTTAAACAATTTCCCATCATCATGGGGACTCATTCCGACTGCGATCTCAAATTGCAGGAAGACACCATCCATCCCAAGCATGCTGAAATCACCTTTGCAGACAATACGTATATTGTGAATGATCTCACAGGACAGGGTATTGTAACCTTGAACGGTATGGCTGCAGTGAATCTCCCAATGAAAGTCGGGGCGGTTTTAAAGCTCTCCCCTGCCGGTCCGATTTTTGAGTTTGTGGGTCAGGGACGGTTAATGGCAGTTACCGACCCCGCGCCGGTTGAAGTACCAGCCGCCTCTGCACCCCATCATGCTATTGAAAGAAAAAATACTCCGGGCAGCAAGGGAAAAAGAAAAAAGAAATTTCTTGGAATATTCTGATCTGTAGCATCGCTCCATTCCATCCCCCTAAGACCCATGGCCATTTACTTTGTTTAGTTAACTAACTAACTAACCAGGGCAAGCCATAAATATTCTTTTAATAGTTTTGTCAAAATAACACGAAAATCAAAGATAAGAATCTAATAATTCAGTAATGAATCACGAAAGGGGTCTGCCAAAGACTCCAAGGATTCAGGATCAATCATCTCATTAAAAACCGGCACCCCTGACAACTGGGCAATCTGGGTGATGAAATCATCCGTGGGTAAAAACGTTTGGATAGGTGTGGTGAGCACCACCAGGGGAAGCCCTCCCAGATCATCAGAGGTTTCTATTTCAATGTCATATCTCAAATCCGTAATCAACTTTTTTAATGCAGCAAACTTACGGATAAAGATAACAAATACCAGATGGGCGATCAATGATTCCCGGAGAAAGGATTCCTGCCGTTTTTCCCGACCAGCTGCAACCCCGGTGAGTGTTTCAATATTACACTCACAAGTATAAGAAACCACCCACTTAACCGGTGATATTATTTTTGTGGCTGCCCCCCCCTCCCCATTCAACTGATATTGATAGGGTACGGCCATCAACTGGCTGTCCATGGAGGGAAGAGGAGATTTCAAGCGTCCGGAGATACCGAACATAGGACCCGCCACCGATTCAAATTCATTTTTCAATTCCGTAAAAGCCACATTGGCTCCGGGAACATCTGCCATTGAAGCCGTTTTTAAATATGCACCCAGAATTTTTTTTGGAAAAAAAAGTGGCCTAAGTATCTTCAAATGCTCGTTTAAACGCTTTGTAAGATGCCCGGAAATCAACTCAGATTTTTGTCTGAGACTGATAAATGCCTGATTATCAAGATCCTTTCTCTCCACCTCACGATGTGCCATACGAAATTTGACCTGTCCTTGATAGGGGTTCTGTGGTTTAATCGACAATCCAGTTTCAGGGGCTGATTACGATTGCCGGGATAACGATATTTTCAATGAGTGACGAGCTAAAAAATATCAAAATTTTTCGATCCTTTATTCATGCGTTACACGCTCACGGGGTGAATGCCCATTTTTAGTGATCGACCTTAATAGAGTGTAAAGTACTTTGGGGGACATATCAAGACTGTTTGTTCTTTAAGGAGAAATAAAGGGTGTCCCCATTTTATAAATTTTAAGCCATAAAAATTTGATACATTTCTATTTCGTCCTCATCCATAAACGGGGAAAAAACAATGGATTCTGGCTCCCCTTTTACTTTAATATAGCAAGAACTGTCATCTCCCAACTCATTTTTAACAGCCCAGGAAGTATAATTTGCATTCTTCAATGTCATTTTTATTCCCTGCATGGGATAGTTTAGGGTTGACTTCTCCGGCAACCTGCCCCTAGGGCCCACTGCCTGGAATAAAATTTCACTTCCCTCACAAACACCAAAAGTGATGCCCTTCCAGGTTTCTGCAACAGGCCCGACCTCAAACCATTGGCCAATATGCCCATTGCCATGGAGCCCCAAGCGGTAGGAGTCATTGGTAAATTTATTTTTTTTATGGTAAAGGGTTATTAATTTTGGCCCCAGCGTGGCCAGCCCTGCGTCAAAGAACGGAAGGGATTGCAACAAAAAGGGCAATGGTTTTTTAAGCGTGTTTTCCGGTATTAGCCCCACAAGTCCCACTGAAAGCTCCTTTCCCAGGACAGCTTTTATCCCCAGCAGGGCTGCAGACAGCATGTAGCAATATCCAGGGTCATCCAAATCATCCCTGGATAAAATCGGCACCCACAACCCATATTTTCCAGTGGCAAGTATCTCCAGCAGCTCTGCCCAGGCAAACTCCTTTGGAAAGGTCTTCCAGGAATGGACATCAATGTCCATCCCGTAATTTTTAAACAAAGGGTATGCCAGTTTTTCAGCCTCATTCCGGGATGTCTGCAAGGACGTAAAAAGTATTTTCTGCATGGTATTGATTTCCTTCAAATTCATAAATTTTTTAATCCATTGATATCACCATTGCCAGCAAAACCCGTTTTTAATATTCCGGTCCAATAATTGAAAGCTCCATAACATTTACTGTAATTTTTCTTATAAAAAACCAACGGACAATCCCTGATGGATGAATAATTTTATGTAGTTATCAAACGAACAGGTCATCCCCCCAACAATAAAACCCGGGCCGGGTCAATCCGGGCCATGAGGGCATAAACTTTGTCTGTCAGATCTTTGCAGGATTTTTGTTTTCTTAATCCGGCCCAGGCAATCAATAAACCCCGCATGCTCATTTCAGGGTCCCACTCCTGTAACCTGAAATTTTCAATGGTTTCAACAATATTTATCAAAACAGGCAGGGCTGTCCGCTCTTCTTTTGATCCCAGCAGCAGTGCAGCCATCTCAATCTGCCAGAAAAAACGGTCTTTAAGTGCCACACTACGGGAAAAATGTGACTGGAGAAGTGCCATTCCGGCATGCAGATTTTTTTCATCTACCATGACTTTTGCTTTTTCAACGATGCGCTGATCTTTGTCCTTGGCACCTTCTCCTGTCAACGGTGGAGATGGCAGGACCACAACAGAATCAACGCATCTGGAACCAGCACCGCCGCCCCCCAGGCTTTCCATCCACGCCAGAGTCTCATCACTGGCAAAGGGCATCCCATCGGAAAAACGAAAGGCTTCTATCCCCTTTAACCGGCAACAAAACACGGATGTGGTAGAGCATACTGTTTCCAGCGCATCTCCATGGGAGTTCCCCATTTTTTCCAGGGCCACCGCCGTGTATCTATTGAGATCCATCCAGAATATGTATCGTCCCAAATTATTTTCAGCGGCATTGATAAGCTCGGTCCATTTTTCCGATTCAAATAATTTTCTCAACAAAGCCACCTCCTGCTTACCCGGAGATGGTATCTGGGTTTTTCCCTGCCGAGCCGATGGTAATTCATTGACCTTTACCCAGGCATCAAACCTTACAATGGCATAGGAGATCGGATCTGAAGCATCGTTTACCCGAAAAATCTCGGCAATTTTTTTTAAATGGGTCATGGTTTGATTAAAGCCCCTTCTTGCATCACCAAGGGAAGCTATCTCACCAGAAGGCTGTGGTGAAGGCTGAGGGGGCGTTCTTTGTTCCGGCGGGGCAACCGGCGTTTTCTTTTCCTGGGGCTTTGGTGCAGGTGTTTCTTTTTTTTCTGGTATTGGTGGGGGCGGCGAGGATGGTTGCGCTTCCTTGCCTGGTTCCAGCATCTCTTTTTTCTCCGACACAGGTATTTTTTCCGGTTCCGCCTCCTCCTTCCCAAGGAGCTCCAATGACTCCACGATATGATACAGAGGAATGGAAGAAGACAACTTGGATGACATCGCGTTATTAAACGTTTCAAGCTGGCCCATCAACTCTTTAATCTTACTTTGGAGTACCGATTCAGGGGGCAGTAATGCCAATGCATTCCCCCCCCGCTCACACCACCACTCAATGGCACCCAAACGTCTTTTTTTCTTTTTCAATGGGGGAAACAGGGTATTCCAATAAACATCGGACATATCCATCAAAATGGTCAATCCCACTTCAAATCCCAAAATACCATGATTTTTTACCAATGCCACCCCCAGATAAGCAGCGGTGGTTAAATCCTTTGAGTGGTTTTGAAGAATGTCACTGCCCAACTCACTGATTTTCTGCCAATTGACTTTCTCGATCGTGGCGGGGGAATACATCTTATCCACCTCGGTTTGGAGGGCTTCAAAGACAGGATCATAACGCACATCAATTCCAGCTGCATTCTCCTGGGAAACAGGGGTTCGCCCAATGGTATTATCTATCATAATATTCTGCCTTTGCCCCTTGGATAATGGGGAATAGCGGCCGACTTAAGCATCAGATGCATGAAGGTCGTTATGCCATAAATATTTAAAATCTTTTGAATTGATAGGCCTGTTGAAAAACACAATCCGTTTATTGTCCTGGTTTCCCCCCAAAAAGACAGCCTTGGGTACTACGGGGTTTGCAGAAAAAAAGGCATGGACCCAACAGCTGGCAAGTTGATCAGGGGTCAGAAGAGGGGTATCCATCAATGGCACCGAAATTCGATCTTGTTTAAAAATCTTACCCAGTTCGGATGCACTCATCGTTTGTGCAATGCGGTTATCAAGGAGATTCATCCATTGATTCAACTCTTGTGACCGTAATTTTACATCCCCCCCACCCATCGCCGGATGGGTTAAATGATCCAGGCCGTGCTCAAAATCACTTAATTTTTCATGGGGCTTACTGGATAACTGTTCCAGTTGAAACCACGATGTCTGACAAAGCATACTGACAATACTCCAGTGCCGATGCCAGGATTTTAAAGGGCCATAGCCACATGCAATGAGGGGAAACTTCCTGCCGATCCGGTCAGAGCTATCCCGTACAATACCGGCAATAAGATTTTCCCCCGGCGCCTGTATCCAGAATCGCCAGGAGACAAGGTTTAAATGCATCGATTGTTCTTGCCTGTCAGAAACAGCAAACCCTTTGGTGACCCAGTCGTTTAGTGCCTTGAGTACCGTATTGTGGGAACCAATATCAAAAAAATCTTTAAACCCCGGATGCTTTCCATAGGCTCTCCATTCCCAGCCATTTATTTTTCTTTTCAGTTTGCCCAGCATGGAGCAATCTCCTCAGGAATATTTAAGGTTTCCATAACCCGTGTTTTTTGAGATACGGGTGCGGCCTTTCTCTTTCTTTTCTTTCTTTTCTTTCTACTTTTGTTTTTTCTACTTTTGTTTTTTCTACTTTTGTTTTTGTTTTGCTGATACAACAAACCCAGGATGGGATTTACCTCATCCGGATTTAAGGAATAATTCACCTTGATATGCTCAATTCCCAAACGCTTGAGCTCAGAAAGATGTTGGGGAAAATCCTTTGCATAAAAAAGGTGTTCGCCATCTTTGAAATCCCTTAAAAAGTGGGCAAGCCCCATTCTTCCTTCATATTCCCGTTTCAATTCCAGATTTCCCACACCAATAGAAAACGTAACATTACCACAATCTTCAGTAGACCAGACAAGTTGCTTCTGAACGGGGAAATTCCTATTTACAAGATTAAAATTCTTTTTGGCACATTGAACATGAAGAATAGTGCGATCCGGCTTAATCTGAACATTGTCGTTGACATCCGTGGGAAGTCCTTTGATCGTAAGAAAATATTCTGAAGGTGCAGAGGGTGTCGTGTTACCTGGATTTTCCCGTTCTGCCTCCGCTTCTGCTTCTGCCTCCGCTTCTGCCTCCGCTTCTGCCTCTGCTTCTTCAGCTTCAGTTTCCTCTTTTTCCTTTATTTTTCTTAACCGTTCACGTTCCTCAGCTGCATCTGACTCGTCAATGGAAATCTTTATTTTCCGTGTTTTTGCCAAAAAATCCAAAAGGCTTTTATCAATGGGAATACGCCGGCCGTCTTTTTCATTTAGAACATAGAGTCGATTTAAGCTCCGATCTATGAACGGACGGCACCTTTTGTTGTAGAATCCATGCACCACCCCGTCCTGGGATGCCACCAGTTTATATTTTTTTTCCTTGTCTGATATATCCTGGACCTCCCAGAGAACATCCTCTTCCCAGAATTTCTGTAAGGCGCAGGCAGTTTCCTGTTGAATATAATACCACAAATAATCCAAAGGCCCTTGAACCACAGCCCACACAGCCCGATTGGCATCATTTTCCACCAGACCAAGCCCCCGCTTCATATCACGCAAAGCCTTTGCCGCCTGGAAAAAAGGCAGATCACTGGTGGCCATATCACCGGTAAAATATTTTCCAGCCGTCTCATAGCACCGTTTCCGGGAGGGGATAACCTCGGACACCTCTTTTAAAGAGAGCAGATACCGATTGTAGGCATCGGATGCAGATGTTTTTTTCTTGTTCCCCCCCCCAGCTTCAAGGCGTTTTTTTCTATTTTTTAATGTGTTTAAGAATGCATTGCCCTTGTTGGACAACCTCAATACGGACCCTTTGGCTTGTAACTCTTTTTCGCCTTTGGATTGGAGAGTCATCAATTTCAATTGACCCACCGTATCCACCCACCGGGGGACCGCCTCCTTTGACAGGGCAGATTTAAACCCGCTGATCTCGGAGAAAAGGACATTTAACAATGACAGATAAGGAGAGGATTTATCATGAATATACAAGGCAATATTCATGTATTTTTCCCTGGTACGGATCTTTTCACGTCCATGGGAAAAGGCAGAAACAAACCGGTACCAATTTTCGTAATATTCCTGGGAATACCATTCATCAAACAGCATCGTTTTATTGGTAATGGTGGGAGAATCTGTTGTTACAGATCTTAAATCCCGGAAAAATTTATCGGCAATTTTTTTACCCGCCACGGTGAATGCAGCCTGGACCATGGGTTCACTGCCGTCAAATCCGTCCACCCCCCAGAAATCACCCAATGTATAGGCCGGATTTTCTGAGGTCTGGTTGATCCATTGAACAATCCATTTAAAGTCACCGGTTTTAACCAGAATCAGATCCAGCCATTTTTGAAGGGCCTTTATTTCCCGGTCCACCGTCGGTGTGGACGGTTGCCACAGAAGATAGTACAAATTCACATGGTGGAGTTGGGAAAAAACCGAATCATTGTACTGATCATTAAATAACAAAGAGTAATACGTGGGAGCCGGGGCACCCGCCAGTGCCTGGCCCATTTCTGCTTCTGATTTTTCAAGTTCGATGCGGACCTTTTTAAATTCAATGCGTTTTACCAGATCGCTGATAATGCTTGAAGTGTAGGTTCCGGGTTCATATTTTGAGTATTGAGAAAAGGCGTCCTCCATTTGTCGATCCAGAGGAGCCCGGAATCGATTCACAAAGATGTTACAATACTCCTGCTTGAGCTTTTCTTCCACCTCAAGGCTCTGGTGCAGTAAAAAGCGAGGTATCCACCAATTCTCATTCTGTTTTTCCACCGTTAGAATAATATCACTGAACTCACCCATAACGGCAACATCGGAGATAAAGTCGCCACTGAGTTTTGTGGCGGATGCAAGATGTGTTGCAGCTGATTTTAAAGTGGAAAGATTTTTGACAAAAGAAAAACTTAAAAGACCGCAGAAAAAAATCATCAACGTAACCCATGCACCCAGGGCAATGGCCTTTGTGACACGTTTCCATTTAACGGTTTTCAAGGTGGGTGCATAAAGTTTCCGGTCCAACGGAAGAATGCCGGAAAAAAAGTCATGGAGAAAAAGTCCCTTGTCCGACTCAGGTGTCTTATCCGTGTCGTTGATCAACCCCATGGACTGCAACATGGTGGAAAAGGGTTGGCCCTCCTGACATCCACTGGTGAAATAAATTCCCCGGATAAGGGGAGATTCCTGGTAGACATTTTCCTGGAATGCATGTCGGAAAAAAAGATCAAGGCCAGATTGAAGGTGAATGAACTCATCGGGAAAAAGGAAATTCCCCGGTTCCGGGACACCTTGACCGGGCCGATTTAATGCAAGAAGTCGCAGATCCTTTAACCGTTCTGTCAGTTGGGATATGCTCTGTTTGTTAAATGTAAGGGCATCAACCAACCCTGTATTGAGGACTCCCATGGGCTGATCAAAATTCTCATCAGAAAGACCCTGGAAAAATTCAGTCATCCCCATGATCAGGTCACACTTGGTCACCATGATGTAAATGGGAAAACGGGTGCCAAGCGTATTCATCAACTCTGCAATACGCTGTCTGATTTTTTTGGCATCCGATTCAATTTCATTTTTGTTTGACAGCAGTTTATCCGCTGGCACCGTAATAATAAGCCCATTAAGGGGCTCTTTTTTTCGGTATTTTGCCAATTGCCTCAAAAACGTATGCCATTCATCCTGGTCATTTTCCTGGTCAATGGGAATGGCATATCTACCTGCAGTATCAATGATGATGGCCTCTTCAAAAAACCACCAGTCACAATTTTGTGTACCAGAAAACCCGGATGTCCGCTTCACCTCGGCAAAGGGGGATGACAGACCGGCATTTTTAATAGCAGTGGTCTTACCCGAGCCGCTTTCACCAATAATGACATACCAGGGAAGCACATAAAGGGGATTGCCAAATCGATTTAAATGGGATTTTTTAATTTCTCCGATGGCCTCTTGAAATCTCTCCTTTAGCGCTTCGGACTGCTCTTTGGAGGACCCTCCCAAACCCGACGCATCATCAGAAACAATTTGTTCAATAAACTGCTTCTCCCGCCGCTTTCTAAGAAAACTGCGAATCAAGAGGAAAGTAAGATACAGACTGATCAGGCCGATAATAATGAAAATCCCAATCCACCACGGCCAGTCAAATATCCACACAGGACCAAAACTTAAAGCAACAACAAAGGCAATTACCAGTAAAATCAGAATAAATTTAATCAAAAGCGATATAAGGAATCTCATTATTGCACCATCAGGCCAATTATTTCTCGTCCTGCATTTTCAAGAATAAAGCTGTAAACAATAAAAAACGTTACCAGCAACAAAACCGGCAGAACTGCAATGGAAATGGTTGAAAAAGAAAATCGGCGTGATCCTTCCGCCAGCATATCCTCATCCACATTGGCATGTTTTGCCTCCGGAAAAAGACCTGCGCGGTCCATGGTGGGTATCCCCAGAGAGGATCCGGTGAGCACCCTGAGATTGGATACCTTTAATTGATCCAACAGGTATTTATCGTCGGGGTTGCAATACCGCCCTTCAAATCCCAATGCAAGGCAGACCAAATAAACTTCTCTCACCTGGTTCTGGTGTATTCCTGTCTGGTTAAGCCGATCAAAAAAAAGTTCCCCGGCATCAGCGGTTTGATAATATTTTCGCTGGAGTGTCTCTTTCAACCAAGCACTGTTCCCCTGCCAGCTGGAATTCATAACCATCTCATCAATCCATGCAAATACGGCAAACCGCGCATTGATATAATCATCAGAATTCCCCTGGGGGGCAATGCCCTTTTCCATTTCATCAATGAGCTGCATTATCTCATTGTACACCTTTTGAAAATCAGGTTGTTCTCCACGACCCAGGGATTTAACGAAAAAAAGAACATAGGTCATCAGCTTTGAAAAATTATCGATAAGTCTTGTCATCAGCCCCCCCCTGCAACCATCAATTCCATCCTGACATTCTCCGGTGCATTATCCCAGTACATGGCAATATTTAACCCCTTATTAATCAATCCCCAGTGGTCGCTGTGGTGATCAATCTGAAAATAAAAAGTATTCGCCCGGCGGGGAAGTTCCTGGGGAGGATTGATCATGTATTCCAAGGGAACACCCGGCAATGCCCTTGCAATGAGCAAGGGAAGCCTTTCCCTGGAGCAGGTCTTGACGTTGGTCTGGATATCAGGCACTAAGTTTTTGGCATCCATTTCTGTTTCTACGGCCAGATAATAGCGTTTGTCTCCCTGGAACAACTCCTCCTTTAAATCTGAAGCAAAATAGGTGCCGTCAAAGATCAGAGATATAATATGATCAGGGCCAGCGGTGATATCATCAATCAGTTTCAATATCAACTGCCGGATGGTATTAAAGCACCCCCACAGATCCCTGTGGTCATAGGGTAAAAGGCTTAAACCCGACTCCGTGGACTGCCCAAACACATTAATAGTGCTGGAAAAGGAAGATAATTCCCCCACAATCTGCCGCAGGGCCGCATACACCATCCACGGATGAACCGTTGGGGACTCATAGAAATGGTTTAACATGGGGATATGTCTATTCAGGGCCATCAATACCAGCAGATAGGTCATATCCCGGGAACCGAATTCAGCACTGTGGACCCCCCGCTCCCCTTTATGGGCCTCCAGTTGATTTCCCCGTGAGGCCAGAAGGTCAAAAATATCTTTAATCAGATACATCAACGGCGTGGAGGCTGAGATGCCAAGTACCGGTGGAATAAACGCATCGGACAAAAGGATATCATCTCCAGACCGGCGGCACTGCCCAACAGGTATCAACAGATATTCACCTAACTGGTCCAGTTCATGGTCCCAGAAAATTTTCAAATGATATGTTAATTGCCTTATTTCTGCATCGGGTCCATCCTCATGGGTATCCTTCATCATCTCAGGGTCGGCGGAGGTAACAAATCTGAAATGAGATGCCTCTGCATTGGAATGCTCGGTAAGAACCCCAACATTTTTATCCTGACGGTCATATTTTTTCAACCCGATATAGACCCCCAAGGGCCGACTTGCATCCAGCCAATCCGACTCAAAGGATCTTGGTTTGAGCATGGCATTTGCCGGGTAATCCACATACGTCATGTCTGGAAAAAGAAACCGTCCCTGGTTAATGGTGAAAGAGTAATTCCCCAGAGCAGTCTCACTGATTTCAATATTCTCCACCCCCCAGAAATGGGGCTGCAAATGTTTCTGATAAGGCGTCAGCAAGGATTGATGAAATAAATTATCCAGTTGGAAATGCTGGGGTTGAAGAAATAATCCCTGGTGCCAGTAAACCGGTTTTTCCATTTCAGGATCCCTCGTTGCTCTTTTCGATGCTGTATGGTCCAAATGTCATGTTAACTTTTAATTTCCCCGGTTTCTTCTCTATTTTTTTTCGAATAAAACCGATTTTATCCACCACCTCCGGTATCTTAAAAAGGCGACTAATCCGCTGTTTACTCATATTGGCATAACCGGAGACAATTCCCACAAATCGAGCATTTTCAGCACGGTCAAACTGAAATTCAACATGGTCACCCGGATACAGGGTTTTGTTATCCACCGAGACCACTGAGTCATCAAATAAACCACTTTCAAGTAATTTGTACAATCCGCCGACATCGCTGCTGAGTTGATTAAATCCATTGGGGCTTGAAAGTTGGTAAATACAAACAAAAAGGGTGTGTGAGCTGTTATCATATAGATTCAAATCATTTTCACAATCCGCGTAAAGGGTGATTGCTTTTTCCTGGTACACCCACTTCGTGGGCGAGGGCTGAGGAACAGCACAACTGAAAAATGAGAAAGAGGCCACACATAGACACAAAAAACACCAAGCTGATTTCAATTTTTATCCTCCCTATTTATTCAGTTTTTTAAAATACTCTTTTTCAAATTCATTTAATAAATCATTGTTAAATCTTTTGGATTCCAACCATTTTAAACATCGGTCATGTTTTACCTGAAACATTTTAAACCCATCTGCTTTCTTTAAAAAACCCGGTTTAAATGAGCTGCCTTGTTCATCACACATTGAATCGGGGTTAAGTTCTGCCAGAAGTTTTTCAACCAAAGAGCGGGAAGCCAATTGGAACGATTCTTGTGTCAAAAGATAGGCCTTTTTAATTTGATGAATTTGCTCCTTGACCACATTCAGGTCACTCCCCTCCATCAGATGTTCTTTGATGACATACCGTATGGTAACATCCCCGGTATCAGCCAAGGGACTGTTTATGGCGGAAAGAATCTCATTTAATTGGGAGAAAATTGCATCCAAACACTCGGCCATGCGATTCATCATCTCCTGCTCAGAAAGCCCGGAACCAGAAACATCCCGTCCCAATAGCAATTTAAAGAGATCCTCGCTTCCCCGGGCACATCTATTGGGTGCCGAAGACAGCTGTTCAACTGTGCAATCAGGTCCTGCAGAGTGTTTTTCTTCCGCCTTGCTCCGCTCGTCTTCGTGGACGACGACTTCATCGTGGATGCTACCGAATTCTAATTCTACGTTAAAAAGAGAGCACAGTTGTTCCAGAATTGTAATTCGATGGGGATCATCCTTTAAAATTGATTGAATGAATGCCTCAATATCAGTATGATAATCTCCCTGACCAGATGAATATAAGGTCAATATATTGGAGACAATTCCAGATATCATCATTTCTTATCCTCATCCGTACGAAAAATCATTGTCATGTCCATGGAACCTTCGTCCCACTCATCAAGAATTTTTCGGCCCTCATCTTTTTTTTCATCCCCCGGCACACCGCCAGCTTTTTCAGGGTCAATTGCACCTTGAGCGCCCTGAATATCCTGTGAAGATATCATTACTGTTTTGTCAAAGTCCTTGTCGTCCCAGTCTGCATCCGTTCCGTTGGCTTCCCCCCCTTGGTGCCTCATCTCACGAGACAATTCTTCCCCCCCATAGTCCGGTGTGGCATCCACCGCCTGTCCACGATGCAACTCTTTATCCGAGTATTTTTTTTCAGAACGAATTATGACCGTTTGCTCCAAATCATTTTCATCCCAGTTGGATTCTTCCCCCCCATAGTCCGGTGTGACATCCACCGCCTGACCACGATGCAACTCTTTATCCGAGTATTTTTTTTCAGAACGAATTACGACCGTTTGCT
>Ga0307987_1001390_pt1 | contig 13259 bp, 15 predicted proteins | sample EllFjometagen181_FD_203157 | JGI IMG/M metagenome (GOLD analysis project Ga0307987, IMG submission 203157) | Marine microbial communities from Ellis Fjord, Antarctic Ocean - #181 | ecosystem: Environmental > Aquatic > Marine > Unclassified | place: Southern Ocean | collected 2014-10-08
CCCTGAGGCCCATGGCGGTGCTCTGCGCTGGCTCGGGTATGCCTGCGATGGGTGTCATCGAGTTGAGCTTGGAGATCTTTACCCCAAGCGCGTACTCGCCTGACTGGCCTGGCCAGAACTCGCGCCTTGGATCGGGGACAAGGATCCCTCGTAGGCTGTCACCTGATCTGTCTGTACCCATTATCTCGCTCTCCTGCCTAGCCGGCCTGACCTACGTGTTAGCTCCTCTGACAGTCTACCACCTTGCCGAGCTTGCCGCGCCGAGATGGACCCGAACTCTCTACCGTCGACCCGAAAGGTCATGGAGGGCGTAGAGTCAGACTGCCCGCGGTTAGCCCGCCTGATGGCGTCGTCTCCCATCTCCTTTCGGCCGGTCTTATTGAGCACCGCCTCGTTGGGGTGGAGGGTCGCTGGTATGGCGTCCGGCGACTGTGCAGCAGATGTGAAGCCACCCGTGTAGAATGATGGAGGGCTCTCTGACAGCACGGCGGCAGCTTGTCCAGCGCCAGCGACTCCCATACCCGCCGCAGCTATTGGCCCGGCTATTGGGCCGAGCTCTGCGAGTGACCTAGACGCTGCCACTATGGTGTTGATCGCGATCTGGCTGACGGCTGAGGCCTGAGCGATCACAAAAGAGAGCATCGCGTGCTCACCCTCGGCCTGTGATGCGCGCCGAGAAAGAGACTCGATTGTTCCTAGCGAGCTCTGGGCCAGTGATACTTTCGCGTCGTAGAGCTCAGCGTCTGCGGCCATGCTGGCGTCAAGCGCTGCCTGTCGCTCTGCGTCCTGCCTCTTAGCTAGCTCCGTCCGGAGATCTGCGAGCCTAACCTCTGCCTCTGCCCTGACATCAGCGGCGGCCACATCTGCCAGAGCCATGTCTCCGCTGACCTTGCCCAGCTCCATCAGCTGGTCGATCTCCCGCTCTCGCTCGATCTGGATGAGCTGGCTAGCGGTGAGCGTGGCATCCGAGGCGCGCTGGGCCATGGCGGCGAGCTGCTCTTGGGCTTTGATCTGCTCGGTATTGTCCTCTGGCCCTTCGGGCCCGTCGCCGGAGAGAGGAGGGATCACGACAGGCTTACCCAACTCCTTGGCTAGTTTTTCGGCGGCCTTTTGCTGCTCCTCCAGCGTCGCAGTGTGGGCTGCTCGCGCCTCCATCGTTTCTACTTCGTTCTGTCGCTCATTTTCGAGAAGCTGGATCTTACGATTGATCGCGGCCACCTCTGCCATCTTCTCATTAACGACCTCCTCTGAGGCGTTACGGTTTATCACAGCGTGTGCAAAAGCCGCATCGGCCAACTTATTCTGAGCCGCTAAATCAGCGTCAATCAGGTCGATGCGTTCTTGGCCTGAGCTCATGGCCCTGTTCTCTTGGGCTATGATCTGTTTCTCCATCCGGTCAAAAATGATCATGAGTCCAGCAGCCGCAGCAGCCGTGCCAGCAATAGCGAGGCCCACCGGCCCCATAGCAGCCACCCCAGAGACCCCGAACGCTCTGATAGCCAGCGTGGCCGCCTGCACAGCCTTGACCATCTGGTAGACCTTGGCGGCCGCAAACGCTGTCCCCACTAGGATCGAGATGTCCTTGAGATAGGGCAGGACCTTAGAGAGCTCTACCGAGACCTTGGCGACTGCGACAGCGGTGTCAGCGGCAAACGCGGCGAACTGTGGCCCCTCGTTCTTGAGCCAGTCGCTGAGGTTGCCTAGGGACTCACCGGTCAATGCCTCTATCTCATCAGAGCTGGCCTCGAAAGCGGTAGTGACCTGCCCGATGAACGCGGGGATCTCGTCAAGGACCTCTGTCAGCGGCGCAGCGTAAGAATCAAATATGGTGATGAGCAGGTCTTGAGCGGACGACCCCACGATCTGCATCCGAGCTGAGACCGTATCCAAGATGATGTCGTACGCGGTGGCCGTAGCTCCAGCGGACCCGATGAGCGCGTCGGTGTAGCCCTCGATGTCGGTCTTGCCAGATCTGATGGACTCGCCGATCTTGGCGATGTTGGCTCCAGCCTTCGTGCCGAAGATCCGGATCGAGTCGCCGGCGGTGATGCTGTGGTCTGCGACGATCTGCAGGAGCTCGCCTGCGGTGTGTAGCTCTGGGTTGATGTCGTCTTGAACAAGCCCGTACTTTTTGAGCGCGGCGGCGCTTTGCTGAGTCCCCTTGGCAGCGGCGATCATCATCGAGTTGAAGTTGGTACCAACGACAGAACCAGCCAGACCAAGATCGGCAAACGCAGCCAGGGCGGCGGTCGTCTCTTCGAGCGTCATGCCGAAGCCAGAGCCGGTGGTGCCCGCCTTCTTCATGGCCTCGCTTAGTGACTCGGCGTCAAAGAGTGAGGTCCGCATCGAAAGGCTGAAGACGTCGGTGATCCTAGTGGCGTCTGAAGCTTCCAAGCCGAACTGCTTCATTGTGCTGACTAGGACCGTCGAGCTCTCGTTGATCTCCTGCCCGGTGGCGCCAGCAAAAAACAGGGCAGAATCAAGGGCGGTGATAGACTCTGATGTGGTTAGGCCAGCCTTGCCCAGCTCCTCGATACCCTGCGCCGATTGGGTCGCGCTGAACAGGGTCGCCTTACCCATGTCTCGCGCTTTTTTCTCCAGCCGCGCCATCTCCTCGGACGTGGCGCCGGTGACGGCCTGCACCTTGGCCATCTGCGACTCAAACTCAGAGCCAACCTTGATGGAGGCGATCCCGACAGCGGCGACGGCAGCAGCACCCATCGCCGTAAATGCGAGCGCGGTCTTGTCGACGGCCTTACCGAGCGACGCCATCTGGCCTTGGGTTTTCTTCCATTCTTTCGTGGTGTTCTTGCTGGCTTTCTTGCTGGCGTTCTCGGCCAGCTTCATCGACTTAGCCATCGCCTTGGCCATGCGCTTGGCTTCGGCGGCGGAGATGCCTGGGATCTTAGCCATGTCCTTGCGGAAGGCGGAGAGCTCGGCTCTGATACTGATGCTGGATTTGCCGGCCATGTTAGATCCTACTGGATAGGCCAAGGAGCTCTTTTTCAAGATCCTTGGCTAGCTTCTTTTCGAGTTTTCGGGTTGGCTTGGCGATCAGCTCTGACCACACAGATTTCATTGTCAGCTTTTCGTTTGGCGCGCCGTCGCCGTGGACTCTTTTAGCCCGAGCCTTCAGCTGCGGGGTCTTGCCCCACGTGTCCAGCTCAGCCTTAGTGTATGCGCTGTAGCGGATCTTATGCGCGTAGCTCTGGCTATTGACGATGCTGACCTCAACGCCAGCGCGTGAGATCTTTGTGACTACTTTGAAGCCGGCCTTGGATCTGCCGCTCTTGGTGGGCCACTCCTTGAGCGCGGCATCGAGAACGGCCTCCATCTCATCTTCCATCTTTGAGACGACGGCCTTAGTCGCCTCATCAAGCATGGCCTCAACATAGGCTTCGAGCTCGCCGTCAAGGACCACTGAGATGCCACCCTGGCTGAAGACTCGTTGCCTGACCGCCATCAGCTCAACCAGAAGTCGCGCCCTGCGTCGGACGTCTTGACTTTTTTGGAGAGCTTGCGCTTTTTTGCTGCTGGCCAGCGAGCTCGCCACCAACCAAGGAGCTGCACCTGATCCTCCATCGGCTTGGACCAAAACCAGTCTGGGTCCTGATGCCATGAGTGGCAGAGGTCCAGGATCATGCGGTCTACCCCTCCTCGTTTGGATCGATAAAATCCTCGGAGTCTGCCAGCTCCTTAGCGCCATAGATGCTGTTGGTGATCATCGTGTAGGCTGTGACGCCTGCGATCTGGATCTCGCCCATCGTGACGCCAGCCTTGATGAGCTGGTCAGTAGTCATCCCGCCCAAGACGCCGAGATTGAAGTCGGCACCGACAAGGCTAGGGCGCGGGTTCTTTCGGGACTCGCCGGGGAAGCTCTTGACGGGCAGACTCAGGCAGAGGGCCGCCGATAGAGCACGGTCTCGGTTGCGGAGCCCGAACTGTGCGACGTCCCAGCAAGTGGCGTAGCTCTTAGGTGGGGCGATCTCTATCTCTATGCCTTTCAGCGTGATCTTCTTCATGGGTCCCTCTCCAGGGTGCGAGTAAAAAGCCCGACAAGAGCCGGGCCTTGGTTATGCCCGGCTGGGCTATGTCATGGTGACGGTACCGAGAACCACGAACGAGAAGGACAGCGTGTTAGGCTCGCCCTCGCTCATGTCCATGGTGACCCGACAGTTGGTACAGGTGATGACGTGATCGGTTGCGTCTCCACAGTCGATCCCCTCGACGGTCCATACGATGTTCATCGTGTAGACCTCGCCGCAGTTGGTCAACGTGGAGACGTTGGCGCTGTATGCGGCCTGCTGGAGAACGAAATCGGTGACGGTGAAGCCGGCAGCGTCCGAATATTCGGCGACGTCGCAGGAGAATGAACCGGTGGGCTCCGTCTCCTCACCTAGTCGGATCGACTGCTTGATGCCTCGGATCTTGTAGATCTTGATGTCCCGCTGATCAGCGACCAAACCGGACAGCGAGAAGTCGCCGATCGTGAACGGGATGATCAGCTCGATGGGCGTGACAGCGGTGCCGTCGATCAGCGTTAAGCTGCCGTCGTAGAGATGTTTGAGTACTTCAGATACGGCCATAATTTACCTCTTAGATGGAGACGTTGACAGAGCCAACCACATTGAGATGCTCGTTGGTACCGTCTTCAGCTGTGACCATGAAGCCCAACGTGTCGAAGGCGTTCACTGCGAGCGCCAGCGCGGACCAGTTGTAAGCTCTGGTATCCTGTGGCCAGGTGAGCTCACCGGAGTGCTGTCCGGTCGTGTAGTTCATTAAAATAAACTTGGTGTCGTTGGCCGTCCCTGGCGTGATGAACGCGCTGGCCAGGTGCAGGGCGGTGATGGTCGCCGAGGCTGGAGTAAGGATAGCGCTGTCAAGATCTGGAGTGACTAGTGAGGGCTCGTCTGCCAGGACTGCCGGGGTAGTGACGTTGGCTGTGGTGGTGACCCTGAACCTGACCAGAAAACCAGTGAAGGCGTCGACCGTAGTTGAGGCCCAATCCGCTGGAGGCACGAAGGACGTGGCCCCGTCGCGCTCGGCGTAGGTGGTGCCCGTGGTGCCCGTGGTGCCTGTGTTGTCAATGGCCAGCGTGAGAGTGACCCAAGCCGCGCCGTTCCAGTATTCTGGAGTGATCGCAGCGCCGCCGTACACGCCCACCGTGGCGGTAACGTCTGTCGCGATCTCGCAGAAAGGCACAGAGTTGCCAACGTAGAAGGCGTCTCCGTCTGCGAACGTGTCGGAGAAGATCTGGAAGTCAGCCGTGTAGTCGGTGCCGCCTGATGTCACTGACAGGAGGTTGTACTCGGAGTTCGTGAAGTCAAAGCAGAACGCGTTGTCTGGAGCTACGGGCACCAGCGCGGGAGCGACCCCTACAAGACCAGCGCCGTTAGTGGCCGCTGCGTCTCCGTCGATGGCCCAAGGACCAAGCGCCGAGATAGGCCATGGGCGCTCAACAGCCTCAAGCACGTCGATGGCTTGGCGGTTCTCAGCGAGCGCCCCCTCAACGTCTGTGGCCGTGATGATCCCGAGAGCGTCAAGGATCCCGATGAGTCCAGCGCCAGCAGTGGAGGCAAACACAGAGGCAGAGGTCGCCCAGGTGGTTCCGCCGTCGACGGTGTAATAGACAGAGGTCGCGATGTCGGCGGCGTCCTCGCGAAAGTAGACCGCGGCGTTGCCGGTGGCCAGGTGGTAGGCGCCAGAGGGTACGCCTGTCCCGGTCATCATCTCGTAGTATGTGGTGGTGTCACGACCTGCCGCGTCAGCGAGGCGTAAGCCAGCCGACTTGATAATGCGATTGCGGAAATTCGCGGAGAGCTTGAAGAGCGCGTTAGCCATTTATCCTCCAGGGATAACACCCGATATCGGGCAGCTTGGTTAGGGACTAATATCTAAAAGGTGGTGAGCTCGGAGAGTAATCTCGCCAAGCATCCAGGTCTCGTCGGTGACGATCCGGGTGACCGTCGAGAACGCTAGCATGATCTCTGATCGTCTCGCTACAGAGAGAGCTTGCAGGATCTGGCGCTCCTTGTTGAGAGCGTCGTCGTAGCTTGAGACCTGATCGTTGGCGGCGAGATTGTAGCTCCACTTGATCCCGACGACTGTCATTACCGGCATCTTCGGGCGCTGACGATCAAGCTCGTAGGGATCGGTGGCGGGGACACCTACCGCGTAGGCCTTGTGTGAGAGGTTGTCGGCCTCGCCAGAAAGGAACAGGTCAAAGGGGATCGTGGACTCTTGCCAGCCGTCGGCAACCATCCCGGTAGCGATAGCTGCGGCGACGTACTGACGGACCTCGGCGACTGTTTTTGAGGCGGCCATTAGAAGCCCCATCCGCTAGGGTAGCGGTGTGTCGGCGCGGAGTTGACGAACGTGACGCCCTTGGACGCTGGCTTCAATTTTTGGGGATCCTCGGCGATGTCGTCTCCGGAGGTGTCTTTGACAAATCGGAGACGATCCCAGCCTTGCTCGTAGGCGTCCTTGTGGGTCGGAGCGATCTCGGTCCAGCGTCCACCAGCGGTCCGAGCGAAGTCAGACGTGATCAGGTAGAACGTGAGCTCAAGGTGGACCTCTCTGAGACTCCACGAGGTGATGATGCGATCTGGGAAGACACCCTGACCCTCTAGGCGACCGATGATCCTCTTCCAAGCCTCGTCGATATAGCCTTGCCAGGTAGTTTCATCGGCCGCTCGTTGTCGGGCAAGGTCGGTGTATCCGTCGATGTCCTCGTCGGTGATGACCGGGTGTGGAGCGTGGAGCACGAGTGCGGCGTCGCGCCTGAAGGGCTTAGTGACGCCATCTGCAAGAGTGAGATCCCACTCCTCACGGTAGCCGTGCCCTAGCGTCAGTGTTGACGGGATCGACGCTGCGGGGATGCTGTACTTGGCAACGTTGCCAGAGATGGTGACGGCACCTGTCTCAAGGACCGTGGTGCCCTGATCGTACAGCGTGAACGTGCCGGCAGAGGGAGCGGCGAGTTCTCCGTCTCGGTAGATGGGCAGAGACACAACTTGAGCCCGGCCTCGCCCCAGATAATCTGGATAGGCCTGCCTGACTGTGTAGATGGTCTCCTCGTTGCTCATTTACTTTTTTGCTCTCGTCTGATGCGGGTTTCTGTGGCCTTTTTGCGGGCCAGCTCTGGACTCATGCCCGACTTGACCAGTCGCTTGGTGACGTTCTTGATGATCTCGCGGCCGTCGTGTCGCTCACCCATTGGGAGTCCCCTTACTGGCCTGGCGTAGCTGCTCGATCTGTGCCTGCTGTGCGACGAGTTGGCGCTTGGCGATGGGCAGGTGGACGTCTTTCTCGATCCTCATGCCACGTCTCTTGAGGCGCCTGCTCATGCGCTCCATCACGTAGTCTCTGATGGGCTCGATGGTGCCGCGCTCGACAAGCTCTAGGCGCCAGGTGTCGTAAGCTTCTTTGTCGAAGATGACCTCAAAGCGACCGTCGGGGTAGGTCTTGACTCTCTCCCACTTGAGAAAATAGGCGGAGCCCTTAGCGCTGGCGATAGTGACCTGGTACTCGTCCATGTGCACGCTGAGAGTGACACAGCCCTGATCCTCTAGCCGTGTCCGGAGGGCGGTAGTGATGGGCATGTCGCCGTCGTTCTTGCCCTGCGAGACGACGTTGACGCCAGGCATGTGCTGGATCTTCTTCAAGGTCGGTAGTAGAACGTTCTTGTCGCCGACCTTGGCCAGATCCCAAGAGGAGGGGTTGTGACTCAGATAGAACGGGACACTGTGCCCTGTGATGTTGGGGAGCTTTCGCCCTTGAGCTCTCGACGTGATCGGGGTCGCGGGTGCGAAGCCGTCAGCGTCTACAGTGGGGGTGGCGATGAAGTCTTTAGCCATGGTGAGATCCTCTCCAGGAAGGTGATGGGGTAGGCCAGGGCCGCTCTGGGAGAGGGCAGACCAATCCCAGCCAGACCCCAAGATTTTATGTGGTGCTTGCGAGGAGACCGACGATGCGGGCCTGCTCTCTGATGGATTGGCCGTCGTAGCCGTTACCGATGATCTTCAAGTTGTCGCTCGAAGCGTCCTTCTCAAAATCGATCACCATAGGCATCCCTGCCGCCTTCATCGTCTTCTGCGTGGTCATGATCCGGTTAGGCGAGCCGATCCCATAGCCGATAGCGCCTGGAGCCATGACAGCATTCTCAAAATTGCCCGCGTTGGTGGTGACGTTGAGCGTCGGCATGATGGTGATGCCTAGGATCTGCTCAACACCCATGGCCTTGAACGCCTGAACGTCACCGCGATAAGCGATGGGGCCTACCTCGCCGCGGAGTGAGTCTCGAATACTCGCCTGCGTAGTTGGGTGGAGGGCTCCGACGAGCTCCCCGTGGTAGCCGTTGAGGGCGAACTCGTCGATGATGTCGAAGAGGTCGTCAACATCACCCATGGAGGCGGAGGTGATGTTGTTGGTCGCGGCTGCGATCGCCACACCGAAGGCACCCATGCGCCCAGCCAGGAAGGAGTCGGTCATGGTCTGGCCCAGCGCGACAGGATCAAAGCCCAAGCGTCCACCAACGATCTGAGCCAAACCGGACTCATCCAGACGGAGAGCGCGCCTTGCCACGGTGACATCAGTGTACGTGCCGTCTACAGAGCTAGCGGTAACAGTCGTGGTCTCAGCGACTGTCGCCTCCATCGGGAGATTCCATCCGAGCCCGATCAGGCGGGAACGGAGCACGTTAGATCCGGCGCCACTAGCGTCACCCACGTAGGAGATGACGTTGGTCGCAAACAGATCCATCGTGTCAGTGAGCGCGATCTGGACGAACTTCTCAGCAAGCGCGAGGTCCATCAAGAGGCCCTCTGCGACGATCTGCGCGAGGGTAAAGGAGGTCATAGCCATGGTAGTCAGTCCTGGTTAGCGATTTCTTTGAGCCGTTATCGCTGATGACCGGTGCTACCGTCGGCTTGCTCTCTCACTCTACCACGCTCTTTAGCGGCGCGGCCACTTTATTTTCTTTGGGCAATCAGGGCTTGAAGCTGATCCATGGTCTGGGCTCCGTTGATTGCGTCCGGAGTTAGGCCACCTGCAGGGGCTGGAGGCGCAGGGGCCTGGCCAGTTGACGGGCTAGCCCAGGGTTGCCTTTGCTGTGGAGCAGCGGGCGCTGCGCCTGGAGTGGAGGGTGCGCCTGGAGTTGGCGCGGGTGCAGGTGGGGCACCTGGTGCCGGGGGCTGACCGTCGGCCGCAAACAGGTGGCGCAGCGCTGCGGGTGCGCTCTCTGGCTTGGCCTTGTTGGCGCCGATCCAGGCAGCGAAGTCTTGCTGATCAGCTTCAGTTACGCCTACTTGAGATTTGCTATGGCTGAACTCTAGGAGGTCGATCGTGTCGGCGTCGGTGATGCCAGCTTTGGACGCGGCGGTGAACCGAGACATGGCGCCCTTGCTCTGGGTGAGCTCTCCTTGAAGAGTGGTGATTTGTGCTGCCAGGGTGTCTGCCGTGGTGGCGCGGGTGGCGGCCTCTTGGTACTTCACTTGGAAGTCTTCAGCTTTTGCCTTCCAGTCGTTGGATCTGTCCGAGACCTTCTTGACGCGATCGGTGACGATGCCCTCAACATCAGCCTTGAGGATCCAAACTTTGTCCTCAAACGTTTTCTCTATTGCCATTTACCCTCTCCAGGTTGGCGCTAAACTAGCGCCGGTGGTGCGGACAGTGCCGCGTTGTCAGTCATTATTTTCTTGAGCGCGAGAATAGCTTGCGCTCTGTCGACGCCTGGATTCAGGATCCTGTAGGCGTCGATTTTGCTCATGAGCCCCTGCTCAATCTTGATGATGAGATCGTCGCGCAGCGCGGTGGTCTCGGCGGCGCTCAAGGGCAAGCTCGGGTAGGTGACCGTGTAGCCAGTCTCTGGGTAACTAGTCCCTGTGGCCCTGTTGACCATCATCGCGCTTTTGGAGACTAGCTCTGCGTCCGACCTTGAGAGCTGGGGGGCCATCCTCTTTTGAGCATCGCGGAGGCCTTCGCGAGAGATGCTCAACGAGATACCAGATCGGGGATCGGCGCCGGTGCGTAAGATGTCAGCCGCGGAGACTCCGGCGTAAGATGACAGCCCAGCCTCATACATACCGATGGCGGTCATGGTCTTCTCTGGATCCATGCCCGGCTTGAGCTGGACGACCTGCGGCTGGATCCCCTCGTCCTGTATCGCTACCTCCATCAGCGCGCCGGGCTCTGCGGAGATGACCTGCGTTACCATGCCCTCGGAGTTTGTGATCTCCGCGCCGACTACCCGGCCGTTGACCAGGAGCACGGTGGCAAACGAGCCGTCTCGAATCCCGTGAACCCAAAAAGTGAGGAGCACTCCAACGGTGAGCGAGCCCTTGACGGTCTCGATCCCATACCATGAGTCCCAGATCCGCCCGGTGGTCTCGGCGTGGTAGAGCACGACGGGCAGATAGGCCTTACCGGACGAGTCTCTGTACTGGTAGTCGTCGCCGCTCATCTCCTTACCCATGTAGATCGCAGTGAGGTCCTCCTCACGATCTGCGTCCATGATGACATGGCTCGGGTTGTCCAGATCCGTGATGTCCAAGATCTCCCAGACCCACTCCTGCTCTTTGGCGCCGGGCCTAGTCCTGGTCTGGAGCTCCATGTAAAAAGCGGGGACACCTGGTGCGTCCGGAGTATCTCTAATGACGGTGAGGTCAGGCGGGATCGGCTTGTAGATCATCCCACCGCGCTCGGTGTAGTCGAGCCTCACTGGGATCTCGCGCAGCCCAACCAGATCAGTGCTGACACGTTGAGCTAGTGACCAGTAGCCGGCGTCTCGAACGATCTTAAGCAAGGCCTCGCCAGAGTCATCTGGAGGTATGATCGCTGGAGGGCTGAGGTAGAGCACCCCGCCGATCTGTTGAGCGATCGCTTTGAACGGGTTGCGGGATCCATCAGGGATCCCCCACGTCGAGCGCCGATCCTCCGAGATGTGAGCGCCGATGATCTTCTCCAAATCCTTATCCCAGCGGCCGCCCAGCATCCGAGTGCGGAGCGCCTGATGTTCAGCTCGGAGCTGCTCGAACTCATTAGGTAGTTGGGGTCTGTTCTCAAGCATGACTTACCTCTTTGAGAGTATATCTAAAAAACCTGCCTGTGACTACGAGGCATGTGGCGAGTGCGCGGATAGATCAGGCTGCGTAGGCCATAACGTAGCGCGTCGATGGCGTCTTTGTACTTGGATCGACTCGTCCCATCCCACTTGGCCAGGCTCTCGATTGTCCAGACACAGCTGGCGTCGATGTAGAATGAGCCCGGTGTGATCTGGCGATTGTTGATCCAACGCACCCCGAGCATGACAGCTCCAGCGCCCCCGCCGATGCCTTTTTTGGCGCCCCTGAAGGCGGGCTTGATGCCACGCTTGAGGGCGAGCTCCTTTTCGATGGCGGTGGTCATCATCGCGTTACTCTTTCGCGTGATCCGGCCTTTCGCGTCGGTGTAGCGCTTGTCTCCCCAGGCCTCGTCGATCTCATGCCACTTGATGCCAGCGCTGGCGACCATCGTGAGCAGGCCGATCGCGTCCATCTTGGTGGTGGAGCTGCTGGTCGGGGCGTACTCGCGCAAGATGTAGACTTTCGTGTTCTCCTTGTCGCTGCGATCTATCCCGACAAGCAGGCCGACTGTCCGGAGACGATCCGCGCCATAGTCGAGCCCCACGTAGAGCTCAAGGCGGCCGGTGGGTGCCACGCTGGAGCTCATCAGATCAGGGATCACGAGCTCGGCGTGGAAGTTCTCGAAGAGCCGATCCACCGCCCTCATCTCCCACTCACCATGGACGACTACCGGCACCTCCCAGCTTAAGGATCCCCTCTCGATCCTCTCGATCCATGCCTCATCACAAGGTGAGCCGTCCTCCAGTCTCATCGTCTTGCCTGAGCCAACAAAGATCAGGTTCTCGGGCTCTAGCCTAAAGTGGAGATCGGTGAGCTTGCCGTCCTTGACCTCCTCCTCTATCCAGGTGCAGTCAGCGTTGATCGGCGTCATGGTGAGATGAACGGTCCCGTTTGTGTACTGCACCCTTTTGCAGACCTCCCCATAAATACGGCTGGAGATCGGCGGCTCATCAAAAAGAGCATGATGAATGGTCGCGCTCGCTAGATTCAGGCCGCCTTGCTGGGTGGTCTTGATCCTGATGATGGAGCCATTCTTGAATTTCAGGGCTGGATTTTTGCCTTTGAAGCCTCGGATCGGGTCGAAGATAGTCGCCGGGTCGACTTGGTCTTTCGGGGCAAGATTCCAGAGCTTCTCCTGAATCACGACGCTCTGGAGCCAGCTCGCGGTGATGACCCAGATCTCAACTGGAGGTGTAGCTGTCGTGAGATGGGGGTGAGTCCCGGTGGCGCGCCAAACACAACCGGCCAGGCCAGCGGTTGTCTTGCCTAGGCTCTGGTTGCCGGTGCGGTAAAGAACTCGCTTGTCGCCGCACCGGTGATAGACATCTTGGGAGTGCAGCCAGTCAAAATACTCAAGCGGACTGTTGAGCACCCTCCTCTTGAGAGCCTCCACTGATCCCAGCAGTGAGAGAGCGGCGAGCACTACGTGGTCTTTCGTTTTTCGAGTGCGACAATGAGCCGGTCAACCACTGCATCGGGCAGGTCGTTGATCGCCGATGTGAACTGCTGGAGGATAGCGTCATCTGTGGCCACACTGGCCTTGAGCTCTTCGAGCCTTTTCCTCTCGGTTTCCATCTCGGCCACGATCTCAAGCTCACGCCCGAGCAGCTTTTCTGCGGCGACTAAAGACCCTCTTGAGACGGCATCAAGGCGGAGCTTACGGACCTCTATCAGCGTGCCTTTCAGGGTTGGCTCGACCTCTGCCTCTTCGGCGTCTGGATCGGGGAGCTCGGGGGGAGCTATATCGAGACCAAGAATCTTGTGCTGAAGATTGCGGAATCCGACCAGCGCGGACAGCTTGCCGGCGGCCTTAGTGGCGGTGATGTCGCTCTCAAGCTCGATGAGAAACTTGGCGCGGCGATCTTCGCGACTGCCTAGATTCTCCGCCTTGATGTAGGCGATTACGACTTGGCGATCCCGGCGAATCGTTGGAGCGCTGACGCCAATCTCGGCGGCGAACTCCTCTATCCATGGCCCGTTCCAACCGTGCTCTCGGAGCTTGAGCTCTACTTGGCGGATTCGCTCGACCCTGTCTATGCGTCCCATTTTCAATATCCCCCGCAGATCAGATGCTGCGATTTTAGCGTAGATCGCCGGTTTTTTTCAGGTGTTCGAGAAATAAGAGCGACGGGTTAACAA